>TARA_R110000822_G_scaffold126082_1_pt1 | contig 20026 bp, 12 predicted proteins | sample TARA_R110000822 | Tara Oceans TARA_R110000822 (sample SAMEA4397666) | marine metagenome | biome: Polar Biome; feature: [SRF] surface water layer (ENVO:00010504); material: water (ENVO:00002006), including particulate matter (ENVO:01000060) such as... | depth 5 m | reverse complement strand
CTGCGCCCGGGTACGGCGAATGGTGGCGGTGGGCGCGCGGCCGGTCAGGGCGGTTTCGGGGACGATGCCGTAGCCGTTGTGGGCGTCGATGAGGCCCTGATCAACCGGGCCCAGCACCACGCTGAAGCGCTTGGTCTGCCGCTCGAATTCGGGCCAGCTGTCCAGCAGCGCCGGTGCCAGGCCGTTGCGGCGCAGGCGTTCGATCAGCACTTCCCGGCGCCCTGCCGACTCGGCCACGAACAGGACCCGGCCTTCGGTGGCGGTGCAGTAGTCCAGCACCGCTTCGGGGGTCTCGGGCAAGGCGCTGATGGCCGGACGGCCTTCGATGCGCTCGAAGGGCAGCAGCCGGTCAAGCGCCTGGCGCGGGTTGAGGTAGAGCGTTTCGGGCGGCAGCAGCGGGCGGCTCAGGTCGCCGGAATAGCGCTCATAACGTTCGCCAATCTGCTTCCAGTCACGGTCGAGCTGGTCGCGCAGGTCGCAGGCCACGAACAGTCGGGTGTCGGCCGGCAGGTAGTCGGCCAGGCACGCGGTGTCGTCGAAGAACAGGGGCAGATACGCCTCGATGCCGCCGGGCATCACGCGCTTGCTGACCTCGCTGTAGATGCGGCTGCGGGCCGGATCGCCGGCAAAGGCCTCGCGGTAGCGGCGCCGAAAGCCTTCGATGCCGTCGCGGTCGGTGGGGAACTCCCGCGCCGGCAGCAGATGAATATGGTCCACCTTGTCCTGGCTGCGCTGCGTGTCGGGGTCGAAGGTGCGGATGCTTTCGATGTCTTCATCGAACAGGTCGATGCGGTAGGCGACCGTGGAGCCCATGGGAAACAGGTCGAGCAGCGCGCCGCGCACGGCGAACTCGCCCTGGGTCTGGACCTCGGTGACCGCCGCATAGCCGGCATGGATCAACCGCTCGCGAAAACGCGCCAGCGGCAGACGGTCGCCCACCTTGAGGTCGAAGCGACGGCCGTCCAGCCACGACCGGGGCGGCAGGCGTTGCATGGCACTGTCGGCCGTGGCCAGCAACAGCGCCGGCTCGCCATCGGCCAGCGCGGCGAGCGCGGCCATGCGCTGCGACACCACCTCCTGATGCGGTGAGAACGGGTCGTAGGGCAGGACTTCGGTGTCGGCCAGGTGGATCAGCCGCAGGCGATCGGCCAGAAAGAACTGCAACAGCCCTTCAAGACGATAGGCGTGCTGCTCGTGATCGGTGATCAGGACGGTCAGACCGGGATGCGCCAGCGCAGCACGCGCCGCCGCCAGGGCATCGGCAGTGAGGTTCACTAAGGACAAGACAGTGCAATGAAGGGCGCGTAGTGTAGCGGGCCGCGTGTCCGGCCCCGACCTCGGCCCCGATCTGGACCCCGATCCGGACCCCGGACCGTTGCAGGGTGAATGGCCCCGTCAGTGCACAGGAGCGTCAAATGCGTTCAATCAGTCACATCATCATTGCGGTCGTGCTGGCCGCCGCGGCGGTCGTCGCCTCGACCCAGATTGCCGACGGCCTGCGGCAGTTTCGCCTGTCGGACCGAAATGTGACGGTCAAGGGGCTGGCCGAGCGTGAAGTGGCCGCCAATCTGGTGATCTGGCCGGTCAATTTTGTTGAGGCCGACAACAGCCTGGACAAGCTCTACGATCGCCTGGAATCCCACACCGTCGCGGTGCGCACCTACCTGAAACGACTTGAGGTGAGCGATGCCGAGGTCAGCGTGGGCCTGCCCAGGGTGCAGGACATGCAGGCCGAGGCCTACGGCGGCAACATCGACAGGCCGTTCCGCTATCGCGGCGAGCTGACGCTGACGGTGCGCAGCGCCCAAGTCGCGGCGATGAAGGGCGCCATCCAGAACGCGGGCGAGCTGGTGCGCAACGGCGTGGTGTTCGGGGCCTACAACGAGCCGCCGCAGTTCATCTTTACCGAACTCAACACGCTCAAGCCGGGCTTGCTGGCCGAGGCCACCGCCAACGCGCGGCTGGCCGCCGAGCAGTTCGCGGCCGACTCCGGCAGTGAGGTGGGCGTGATTCGCGACGCCAATCAGGGCGTGATCAGCATCAGCGATCGGGATGCGGCAACCCCTGACATCAAGGTGGTGCGGGTGGTGTCGACCATTCAGTACCAGTTGCAGTAGGGCCTCGGTCGCGCGTCATTCGCGCGTCATTCGCGCGTTGCCGCAGGCATCGCTGCGCGTGTACCGCAGTCCGCGCCTGTGCCGGGTGCACGGCCCGCGCAACGCTGGGGTGTGGCACTCTTTGGCCCTGTATATAAAGCCGGTCAGGGGCAGCACAGTGCGCCTGGTCAGCGAACATTCGCACTCGCCAGTGAGGACCATTTCGAGATGAGTAACGTGGAAGCAAGCCAGACCGTGGTGATTGTGGGGGGTGGACAGGCCGCCGGTGAGACCGCTCTGGAGCTGCGCAAGCAGGGATTCGAAGGCCGCGTGGTCATTCTCAGTGAAGAGTCGCAACCGCCCTACAAGCGCCCGCCGCTGTCGAAAGCCTATCTGGCCGGCAGCGTTCAGCAGGAACAGCTGTTCGTCATGCAGCCGGCGATCCTTGAAAAGCACCGCATCGATTTCAACGGGGGCACCAAGGTGACCGCCATTGACCGCATCAAGCAGGAAGTGATTCTGGCCGACGACCACCGGGTCACCTACGACCGGCTGGTGCTGGCCACCGGCGGGCGTGCCCGGCCGTTGCCGGTGCCGGGCGCGGACGCTGCCAACGTGTTTTTGCTGCGCAGCATCGACGATGTGACGCGCATCCGCGCGCGCTGCGCCGAGGGCAAGCGGGCGGTGATCGTCGGGGGCGGCTTTATCGGCCTGGAAGTGGCGGCGGTGCTGCTCAAGCAAGGGTTGAACGTGACCGTGCTGGAAGGTCTGGACCGCGTGCTGGCCCGCGTCACGGCGCCCGAGGTCTCGGCCTTCTTCGAGCGCGTGCATCGCGAAGCCGGGGTCACCCTGCACACCGGCGCCCAGGTGGCCGAGCTGGTGGGCGCCCCCGAAGTGACCGCCGTGAAGCTGACCGACGGCCGCGAAATTGCGGCCGACTTCGTGATTGCCGGCATCGGCCTGATTCCCAACACCGAACTTGCCGCCGAAGCCGGGCTGGTGGTCGACAACGGCATCGTGGTGGATGAGTTCGCCCAGACCAGCGACCCGCTGATCTATGCGGCCGGCGATTGCACCAACCATCCCAGCGCGTTTCTTGAGCGGCGCGTGCGGCTGGAGTCGGTGCAAAACGCGATGGAGCAGGGGCGCATCGTCGCCCGCAACCTTCTGGGCAAGGCCGAGCCTTATCAGAATGTGCCCTGGTTCTGGTCGGACCAGTACGACCTGAAATTGCAGATGGTCGGCATCTCGACCGGCTACGAGCAACTGGTGCTGCGCGGCAATCTCGAGACCGACCGCAGCTTCGCGGCGTTCTATCTGAAAGGCGGCAAGCTCATCGCCGCCGACGCCGTCAGCCGGCCACAGGAGTTCATGGCCGCCAAGAAGATGGTCGCCCAAGGCAAGTTGGTGGATCCCGCAGTGCTGGCCGACCCGGAGGCCTCGCTCAAGGACCTGGCGGTTTGATCGGTTCGGCGGTCTGAAAAAAATCAGAAGTCAGGGGGGTGTGTCTGGCGTTCAACATCGAGCGCCCGGCAGTCCCCAGCGAGGCGCAAACGGGAGGGTAGGGCTCGCGTTCGTGCCGAGTGGGTCATAAGTTGACCCACCAGTTCGCGTAGCCGCCCGCGGCGTGGCGCAGGCTTGTCCAGACTCCACCGCGCCAGTCGGCGGCCTGAAGCCCGACGGAACAAGCGGGTTCGGGAAGCCATCAAGCGCGACAACGACGCGTTCGATCAGGACTCGACGGGCAGGCGCATGCGCTCAGCAGGCACTGCGGTCAGGCGCACACCAAGAGGGGCGCACACGCGCTGCACGGTGTCGAATGGTGCCAAGGGCGCCAGCCAGCGCGGAGGGGTTGTTTTCTTCGAGCACCACGGCCAGGTATTCGGCAATGGCCTTGTCATCTGGCAGGTGCTCGGCCGCGTCGAACTCGGGCAGCTCCGACAGCTTGATCTTTTTGCTCATCGCTTCATCCTCAATGAGGCGGGCCAGTTGTTTGGCAGCCGCAATGTCTTTGGCCTGTGTGGACTTGCCACGGCCGCGGCAGCTTTGATCAGCACGCAACACGCCCGAATCGAAGGCCGCCCGTGCACGCTGCGGGCCGCGACCGAGGCCCTGGGGTGCGAGGCTGTGGGCGGCGGGGGGAGGGTCCCATTGAGCCCGCTTGCGAGTGCGTCGAGCTTGCGTCAAATCAATGCAACGCATTGATTATCATTGAGTTTTGGTGCCTAGGAAGAGACTCGAACTCTTACGAGGGGCTACCCCGGGGGATTTTGAATCCCCTGCGTCTACCAATTCCGCCACCCAGGCACGGGCAAGCGCGGCATTATACGCGGCCCCGAAGCGAAGTGAGTGGCGCACAACTGGTCATGCCCGATGCAACTGTCTGACTTTGACTACGTGCTGCCCCAGGCGCTGATCGCGCAGAGACCGCTGGCCGAGCGCTCGCAGGCGCGGCTGTTGGTGGTCAGCGATCGCGGCCTTGTCGATCAGCAGGTGCGGGCGCTGCCCGAGCTGTTGTCGCCCGGAGATCTGCTGGTGGTTAACGACACGCGCGTGGTGCCGGCGCGGCTGTTCGGCAACCGGGCCACCGGGGGGCGGATCGAGGTGATGGTCGAACGGGTGCTGGACCCGCGCCGCTTTCTCGCACAGCTGGCTTTCAGCCGCGCACCCAAGGTCGATGAGGTGTTGCAGGTCGAAGGTGTGCCGGTGCGCGTGGTGGGCCGCGATGGCGCGTTTTTCGAATTGGCGCTGGTGCCCGACGGCGAAACCGTGCTGCCGTTTCTGGAGCGCTGCGGCAAGCTGCCCCTGCCGCCTTATATTCGCCATGCACCGGACGCCGAAGATGCGGTGCGTTATCAAACCGTGTTTGCCAGCACGCCGGGCGCGGTGGCGGCGCCCACGGCCAGTCTGCATTTCGACGATGCGTTGTTGCAGGCGCTGGACGATCGCGGTGTGCGCCGCGTGACGGTGACGCTGCATGTGGGCGCGGGGACCTTCCAGCCGGTCCGCGTCACCGATCTGAGCCAGCACCGGATGCACGCCGAGCATTACGCCATTCCCCAGGCCACGCGCGAGGCGATTGCCAGGACGCGGCGCGACGGCGGCCGCGTGGTGGCGGTGGGCACCACGGTGTGCCGGGCGCTGGAGAGTGCCGCAGACGAAGACGGCCTGCCGCGTGTGGAGCAGGGCGACACGCGCCTGTTCATCACCCCCGGTTACCGGTTTCGGGTGGTTGACCGCCTGCTGACCAATTTTCACTTGCCCCAGTCCACGCTGCTGATGCTGGTCAGCGCCTTTGCCGGTCATGCGCCCATCAAGGACGCTTACGCTCATGCGATCGAACAGTCCTACCGCTTCTTCAGTTACGGCGACGCCATGTTGCTGAGCCGCGCCGCATGAGCCTGCTGGTGGCGGTGGCCGCCGTTGCGCTGCTCTGGGCGCTGGTGCTGGGCGTGCGTGCGGCCGGTGCGGGGATCTGGCAACGCAGTCTGACGCCCGCGCTGGCGCTGGTGGTGCTGGGCCTGCCGCTGGTGGATCACAGCCTGCGTCACCTGGCGCTGCCGCTGTTCTTTGAGGGATCGGGCTACGCGCTGGTGGCGGCTCTGGGTGGATTGCTGCTGCTCGATCCGCAGCGCCGCGCGCTGCTGTTGCTGGACTGGCGCGCGTGGGCCGCCGGCGCGGTGCCGCTCACCTGGCTGTTGCTGCGCGGTGTCGCGCCATCGTTCGATTCGTTTGGCGAGAACATTTTCGCGTTGCGCTACGTGCAGAGCCTGCGCCTGGCAGACATTTACCCGGCGGCCGATGTGTGGGAGGCCGCACCCACGGTGGCCGGCTACTACACCTGGATTCACAACATCGCGGCCTGGCTGTCGCGGGCCTTTCTGTTGCCGGTACCGCTGGCAATGCACCTGGCCGCCGCCGCGCTGCTGGCCTTGATGAGCCTGGCGCTGTATGAGGCCTTTGCGGTGCGTGCCCATGCGGCGCTGGCGGCTGCCGGCGCGGCGGTGGTCATGTTTGCCGGCACCGGCGTTTCAATTCTGCTGGCCCGCCCGCTGCACGCGGCCGACAGCGTCTTGCTGGGTTATCCCCACGTGCGTCTGTTCGCCCTGCGCCCGGACGAGTTTCATCAGCCGTGGATGGCCGAACTGGCCAAGTCAGGCCCGGACCTGCCGATCGAGACGCCCTTGCACATCGCGCTGTACCTGGGCGATTTTCATCCGCCGTTGCTGGGTTTCGCGTTCATGGCGCTGTTGGTCTGGGGGGCGGCGAATCAGGCGCGCGTTGCCTGGGCACTGCCGACGATGCTTGGCGGGTTGCCGGTGCTTGTCTGGGCGGCGAATCCCTGGTTTGTGCCGCACGCGCTGGCGCTGGCCGCGGGCGGGTGGGCGCTGGACAGTCGCCTGCGACGACAGTGGCGTTGGGTGGTGATGGCGTTCTTCGTGACCGCGGCCGTGGTGGCGCCGATGCTCATGCAGGCCGATTTCAGGTCGGCGGGGGTGTCGTTCTCGCTGCTGCCCGGCGCGTTGCGATCTCCGTATGCCACGTTGCTGGTGATCTGGTGGCCGGCGCTGCTGCTGGCCGTGGGCGCTGTTGCGGCCGGCGACGGTCGCTGGCGCCTGTGGATCTGGCTGGCGCTGCTGGTGCTGAGCATGGAGGTCATTCACTTCAACCAGGGCGACATCAGTGGCGCCGGGGCGCGGTTCAATGGCGTGCTCAAGGTCTGGAGCCCCTTGCACTTCCTGATTATCGGCCTCGGGGTGCTGGGCCTCACGGGCCTGAGGGGCCGGGCGCGCTGGATCGGCCTGCTGGCGCTGCCGCTGGTGTTCAGTGCGGCGATTCACGGTCGGGATGTGCTGCGCTCGCAGGTCAACAAACACCACGCGCCGCTGGAATGGAGCGGCGCCGGCAAGCTGACGCAACGGGCGGACCGGGCGTTTCTGCTGCGGCAGGTGCAGGCGCGCCAACCGGAACGCAGCCTGGAGCGTCTGGCGCGGTCCGAGTACGACCTGGCGCCGCTGACCTCGACCCTGGCGGGCGTGGCCACGGCGTCGGGCTGGGCGCATCACATGTCGCAGGCCAGCGGCGATGCCGCGCGCGAGCAGCGGCGCGTGGCGCAGATTCGCGCCTGGTTCGATGGCGCCGATGCGCGTCCGCTGGCATTGCTGCAGGCCAGAGACATTGATGCCGTGCTCGTGGATTGGGACGCCGACTGGAAGCCCGAGCGCCTGGCGCGGGTCCAGGCCGAACTCGCGGGCCATTACCTGTGGCTCGCCGGCCCGGACGGCGCCGAGCAGCGCGTCTCCGGCCTCTTCGTACGTCTGGATCAATACTGATGAGTTTTGAAGTTTTGGCGCGTGATGGCCACGCCCGTCGCGGCCGCCTGCAACTGGCGCATGGGGTGGTCGAAACCCCGGTGTTCATGCCGGTGGGCACCTACGGCACGGTGAAAAGCCTGACGCCCGAAGACCTGCTGGCCGTGGGCAGCCAGATCATTCTGGGCAACACCTTTCACCTGATGCTGCGGCCCGGAAAGGCGGCGTTCGAGCGGGTGGGGGGCTTGCACCGGTTCATGCACTGGGACAAGCCCATCCTCACCGACTCGGGTGGATTTCAGGTGTGGAGCCTGGCCAGCCTGCGCAAGATCACCGAGGCCGGGGTGCATTTTTCATCGCCGGTCAACGGCGACAAACTGTTCCTGTCGCCCGAAACGGCGGTGCAGATGCAGCATGCCCTGAACGCCGACATCGTCATGCAGTTCGACGAATGCACGCCCTATCCGGCCACCGAGGCACAGGCCGAGGCCAGCATGAGCCTGTCGACCCGTTGGGCGCTGCGCTGCAAGGACGCGCACGGCAACAATGGCAACAAGCTTTACGGCATCGTCCAGGGCGGCATGTATGCCGACCTGCGCCGACAATCGTTGCAGGCGCTGGAGGCGATTGGCTTTGACGGCTACGCGATTGGGGGTCTTTCGGTGGGCGAGACCGAAGACGAGCGCATCGCCGTGCTCGACACCCTGGCGCCGCTGCTGCCAGCCGACTCGCCGCGCTACCTGATGGGTGTGGGCACGCCGCGTGATCTGGTGCAGGCGGTGGCGCGTGGCATCGACCAGTTCGATTGCGTGATGCCCACGCGCAACGCCCGCAACGGGCACCTGTTCACCCACCAGGGCGTGGTGAAGATTCGCAATGCGAAGTATCGCGATGACGACAGCCCGCTGGACCCAGCCTGCGACTGCTACACCTGCACGCATTATTCGCGCGCCTACCTGTATCACCTTGACCGCTGCGACGAGATGCTGGGGCCGCGCCTCAACACGATTCACAACCTGCACTACTACCATCGGCTCATGGCAGACATGCGGGCTCACATCGAGACGGGCCGCTTCGGCGCGTTTGCAGCCGATTTTCTCGCCTCAGCGGCGGGCGCGCCGAAGTCGTCGGCAGCCTAGCCGCACCCCTCGCCGCCGTGGCCTCACGGCCTGCCGTTTGGGCGGACGGGCCCAGCAATAATCGCCGAAGCCTGCGGCGTAGCAGGGTGGTGAGCTGCCCGGATTCTGTTCGGCGCTCATGCGGCCGACCTGCGCGGCGGGCAGTAGGCCGCCCGCAACTGCGCCACCCCGCCGATGCCCTCGGTGAAGACAAACAGCCACAGAATGGCGGGTGCGTTCTGGACCACGATGAGCCAGCCCAGCAGCAGGGCAATGTAGCTGCGGCCCCAGGCGTCGATCACGCTCATCAGGCCGGTGGGGTGCAGCCAGCGCGCCACCACCCACACCGACACCAGCGCGCCCATGAGGCAGACAAACAGTAGCTGTACCGGCGCAAAGGTCGGTGCTTCGGCGGTGCCGCCGAGCAGGCCGTTGCCCCAGTAGAGGAACCGCACGAACAGCTCGGCCCCCCAGGGCGTGGCGATCAGTCCGCCGGCGGCCGTGTCCAGCGAGGCCCAGAAGCGGACGGTTCGGGCAGGCACATGATCAAAACGGGACATGGGCAGACGCTCTGGCGGGGCAGGGTTTGTTTGCTCGACTGGCCGCGACTGATTAGGGTCGTGAGCTTATTCGAGCAAAGGCAGCGCAATGCTACAAGGAGCCGACTACGCCGTGATGGCGGTTTACGTGCTGCTGGTGACCGTCATCGGCTGGCGGGTCAGCCGCCGCGCGCCGACCGCCGACGACTTGTTCCTGGCCGGGCGCTCGCTGGGCTGGGGCGTGGTGGGTCTGTCGCTGTTCGCCTCCAACATTTCGTCCACCACCTTGATCGGCCTGCCCGGTGCCGCCTGGGAAAACGGCATCTCGGTGGCCAATTACGAGTGGATGGCTGCCCTGGTGCTGGTGTTCAGCGCCTTTTTCATCGTGCCGAGATTGCTGCGGGCCGGGGTCACCACCGTGCCGGAGTGGCTGGAGCAACGCTTCGACGGCCGGCTGCGCCGTTACCTGTCGGCGGTGAGCATCGTGTTGTCGATCGTGCTCGACACGGCGGGCAGCCTTTACGCTGGCGCGGTGGTGCTGATGACCTTCATGCCCGGCCTCACCCTGGGCTGGACCTGTGCGGCCATGGCCCTGTTCGCCGGCGTGTACACCGTTGCCGGCGGGCTGCGGGCGGTGGTCTACACCGACGTGCTGCAGACGGTCGTGCTGCTGGTGGGCTCGGCCGTGCTCTGCGGCATCGTGCTTTCACGCTTCGATTTTTCGTGGACGCAGATTCGCGACAGCGTCGGCGCCGATCACTTGTCGCTGGTGCAGCCGCTGGATGATCCCGCCATGCCGTGGCTGGGGCTGCTGATCGGTGTGCCGGTGCTGGGCTTCTACTACTGGACGATGAACCAGTACGTGGCGCAGCGGATTCTTGGCGCGCGCAATCTTGAACAGGCCACCAAGGGTGCGCTGCTGGCGGCCGCACTCAAACTGTTGCCGCTGGTCTTGATGGTGTTGCCCGGCGCGCTCGCGGCGAGCCTGTTCGTGGACCTGGAACGTGGCGATCAGGTGTTTCCCATGCTGGTACGCGAGCTGGCGCCGGTGGGGCTGGCGGGCTTGATCCTGTCGGGGCTGATGGCGGCGATCATGTCCAGCGTGGACTCGGCCCTGAATTCGGCTTCAACCCTGATCACGGTCGATTTCGTGCGCCCTCGACGGCCGCACATGTCCGCCCGGGCACAGGCGGGCCTGGGGCGCTGGATCACCCTGGGGCTGATGGTGTTCGCCGCGCTCTGGGCGCCGATGATCGATCGCTTTCCGGGGCTGTTCAATTACCTGCAGCAGGGCTTTGCCTATGTCACGCCGCCGCTGGTCGCGGTCTTTCTGTTGGGGCGCTTCTGGCCGCAGCTGGGCAGCGTGGCGGCGTTTCGCGCGGTCGTGCTGGGCCATGTCATCAGCGCGGCGCTGTTCGCCGCCGCGCAGTGGGGCTGGCACGCGGTGCATTTCACCATCGTGGCCGGGGCCCTGTGTCTGGTCACCGCAGCGCTGGCCGTGGGCCTGCAACTTCTGCGCGGGGTCCACACCCTGGCGCTGGCCGACGACCTCACCCCGCCACAGGCACCGGCCCTGAAGCGCATGGCCTGGGGCCTGGTGGGGGCGGTGGTGATCATGGTGCTGGCGTTCTGGTGAGTGGGGCGGTGACCGGGCGCCGCCGGCCTGACACACCTGCGGCCTGACGCAAGCCGCACCGCGCGCAGCCGTGCGGCGCGTTCAGGCCATCAGGGCGAACACCACGCCGGTGACCAAGGTCAGCACCGTGCCGATGCCGACGAAATCGCCGAAGCGATAGCCCCCCGGGCCCATGACCATCAGATTGGTCTGATAGCCGATCGGCGTGATGTAACAGGCCGATGCGCCGAAGATCACGGCCAGCGCCGCCGCAGTCGGTTCAATGCTGGTCTGCGCCGCCATGCTCATTGCGGTGGGGAACACCAGCGCGGCGGCCGCGTTGTTGGTCATCAGGCTGCTGAGCAGTGCGGTGGCGGCGAACAGCGCCATGAGGATGGCGACGCGACCGTCGCCGGCGATGTCGAGCAGGCTGTCGGCCAGCAGTGCCGCCAGGCCGGTCTTGTCGAGGGCCGCACTCAGGCCGAAGGCGGCCGCAATGACCACGATCACCCCCATGTCGACGCTGGACCGCGCCGCGTGCAGGCGCAGACAGCCGGTCACGATCAGGGCGCTTGCCGCCGCCAGCGCGGCGTGCAGCATCGGCAAGACGCCAAAGCCGGCCAACGCGATCATGGCGCCCATGATGCCCAGGGCCAGCGGGGCCTTGTCATGGCGCGGCAGGGTGCCGTTGTCGATGCCGCGTACCAGATAGAAGTCCCGCGAATGCTGTTGCGCGGTGAGGAAGCCCTCGCCGGCTTCGATCAACAGGGTGTCGCCGGGCCGCAGTCTGATCGCCCCCAGCTTGCCGGGCACCCGCTCACCCAGGCGCGAGACGGCCAACACCACGGCGCCGTAGCGGGTGCGGAACTCACCTTCCTTGATGGTGATGCCATTGAGCGGTGAGGCGTCCGACACCACGGCCTCGACCAGCTCACGCTGCGACCGGTGCCCGGACAGCTTGAACACCTGATTGGTGGCCGGAATCAGCCCGCGAATCTTTTGCAGGTCCACCACGGAATCGACCGAGCCGACGAACATCAGTCGGTCATCGGCCAGCAGCTTCTGGGTGGGGCCGACGCCCGACAGCAACTCATCGCCACGGGCAATTTCAATCAGATAGCAGCCCGGCAGATGACGAAGACCCGCCTGCTCGATGGTCTTGCCGGGCATGGGCCCCGCAGGGTCCACCAGCATCTCCACCACGTACTCGCGCATGTTCTCGACCTGCTCGGTCAGCGGCTTGCGGTCGGGGAGCAGGAAGCGCGTCGCGATCACGATGGTGGCAATGCCCACGATCGCCACCGGCAGGCCAATGGCCGCGAAGCCGAACAGGCCAAAGCCGCTGCCCGTGGCCTCGATCAACATGCCGTTGACCACCAGGTTGGTGCTGGTGCCGATCAGCGTGCAGGTGCCGCCCAGGATGGCGGCATAACTCAGCGGAATGAACAGTTTCGACACCGGCAGCCCATGTCTGCGCGACCACTCCGACACCGCCGGCACCAGCATGGCGACCACTGGCGTGTTGTTGAGAAAAGCGCTGAACAGAGTGACCGGCAACATCAGGCGCAATTGCGCCTGCCAGACGCCGCCCGGCTTGCCGAGAATGTTCTGCACGATCCACTGCACGCCACCGGTTTCCTTGATGGCAGCGGCCACGATGTAGAGCACCGCCACCGTCAGCACGCCCTCGTTGGCGAAGCCACCAAAGGCTTCGCGGGGCGTCAGCACCCCGGTCACCATCAGCGTGCCCACGGCCCCGATGAACAGGGCGTCGGGCGCGATCCGGCTGCGAAACAGGGCCAACAACAACAGCAGCATCACCACGGCAGTGATGGGCACGGCAAAAGACGTCAAAGTCATCGTGGGCATGCGGTAGACCGGAGGCGCGAGCGTAATCGAAAGCCACCGCCACCAGCGCTCATTGCCCTCTTTGGGCGCCCAATCAATATGGTTAAAGCCAAAAGTTATGAGGCACTTGACGGCGCCGGATCGAGCGCCGAATTCGTCAAGCGGGTGCCCGGCAACCGCGGTCCATCACTCCGCCGTGGAGCCGTGGTGTGGTGACGGCCACGGCGTGGGCGCCTGGGCCGTCAGCCTGCCGCCCCTGGGGTGCCCGATCAGCCGATTACCTCGCCCTGACCGTTGAAAGCGTATCCGGTGCCCCGTGCGGCGTTGACGGGCAATTTGGCGTCGCACAGTGTTTCGATTCGGCGACGCAGGCGTGAGACGGTGACGTCAAGATTGCGACTGTAGGTGGGCAGGTTGGGGCGGCCCAGCGCCGCGAGCAAATCTTCGCGGCTCACGGTTTGCCCGGCTCTGGCGATCAGGCAGCCCAGCAGCCTTGACTCTGCCGAAGTCAGCGGGGTGCGCCTGCCGTTGGGCGCTGTGAGCGCCCAGCGGGCAGCATCGAAGGTCCAGACCGCTTTTGGGTCCACATCTCCTGCGGGGTCGATCACAGTCCCGAGTCGACGATGCAGGTTGCGAATCACGAATTCCAGCTCGCGCAGATTCGCAGGTTTGGTGAGATAGCAATCGGCGCCCAGAGACAGGGCCAGCAGCCGATCTTCCTCCAGCCCGCGCGCCGTCAGCATGATGACGCCGACCGGGGTGGTGTGCCGCAAACGCGCGAGGATCGAGAAGCCGCTCTCAAACGGCAGGTTGACGTCGCAGACCACGATGTCCACGGGGTGGTTGGCGAGCTGTTCGACCAGGCCCTCGGAACTCGGCAGACCGAAGGTCGTGATGTCGGCCGCGCTCAGAAATCGACAGACCGTGTCGCGCAGGTCTTCGTCGTCTTCGATCACCAGTACGCGGACTCGGCTGGCGGCCTCGGAGACGTCCGACGCGGCGGGTTCCGCCACCGGACTGGAGAGTGGGATGGCGTCCTCGTCCGAGGTGCCGCCGAAGGGTGGTGGGCGTGGGTTCACGGAATCAAGATAGCCGATCGTGGTGGGGCTCGGTCCGGTCGCCCGTCTTTGCACGCATCATCGTCGGTCGCATCGTATGGCGACCATGGCCAAGCCCGCGATGCCCAGGGGCACGCCGATCAGCAGTCCGGTGATCAACCCCAATGTGAACATGGCAACCCTCCTGATTCGCGGAAAGGATGGACCACCGGCTGTTACCAGAGCACGCCGCTTACCCCCACCCGGGCCGTGGCGCCGGCTTCAGATCCTGCGATGCCCGTGGAGACACTCCAGCGCCCACTGCCGGCAGTGTGTCGCAGGGTGAGCGCCACGGCGGATTCGTTGATGTGATGACCGGCGCCCAACGCATAGGTCAGCTTGCCCGGCACGTAGGGCGCCGTTTCCATTGCGACTGCTGCCGCGATGCCCCCGTTGGCCTCGCGGCGCACCTCATCAATCGATTCGCCCAGGCGGAACCCCAAGGCGTCCAATTGCCCGAGATTGACGGCATCGGTGGGTGCGACCCCGGCGGCCAGATGAGTAATGCGCCGCTGCTGGGTGGCATTGCCCACCGACACGGTGTTGTCCTGATCGGCCACCGAACCATTGCCCAGGGCAACGCTGTTGGCGCCCGAGGCGTGGGCCTGATTACCCAGCGCAACCGAGGTTGCGCCCGTGGCAAGGGCGTTGTCGCCCACGGCGGTGGTGTTGGTGCCCGTGGCCTGCGCCCCGGTCCCCACGGCGACAGACGACTGCGCGACTGCGCCGCTGCCAATGGCCACCGAGTTGGACTGCACCGCGCTGGCGCCACGGCCCAGGGCGATACCCCCCGCGGATTGGGCGCTTGCCCCCGCGCCGATGGCAATGGCGTGCGATGCGCCCTGGGCGACCTGCGCGTTCTCGCCGATGGCAACGCCGCCATCGGCTTCCAAGGCTACGATGGTCGGAGCGGCGTCTTCACCTGCTGCCCCAATGGCGATCGATCCATTGGCCCGCGCCGTGGCCGCCGAGCCGCATTCCAATGCCGCGCCTGACTGACCAGAACGACACGCGCCAGTCTGGTTCGTGGCCCATTCTGCCTCGCTGCCCTCAAAACCATTGTTGACGGCCACCTCATAGGCACTAAGGCCGTCAAGGCCGCGTTCCCCTTGCGGCCCCTGAGGGCCGGTTTCTCCCTGCGGTCCTTGCGGGCCGGTGGCGCCGGTCTCGCCTTGCGGGCCCTGCGGACCCACGGCACCGGTTTCGCCTTCTGGACCCTGTGAACCTTGCGGCCCAGCGGGGCCCGTGGGCCCGGTGGGGCCTGCAACGCCCGGCGTGCCCTGGGGCCCCTGCGGTCCCGGCGTGCCCTCACCTGCGCCGTCGGTCCCGGCCGGGCCTTGTGGACCCTGTGGTCCGGCAGGTCCCTGAGGCCCTTGCGGTCCCTCCGGACCCTGCGGGCCCGCCGGTCCTTGCGGGCCGGGAGTTCCGGCACCATCACCGCCGGCGGCGCCCGCGGGGCCCTGTGGTCCCACTTCACCCTGCGGCCCCTGCGGCCCCTGCGGCCCGATCGGTCCTTCTGGGCCCTGAGGCCCTTGCGGGCCGACCAGTGATGCGAGCCACTCGGATTCATTCCCGACAAAGCCGCTGTTCACGGCAACCTGATAAGCGCTGGCGCCGGCGGGGCCGCTTCCGGGTGGCAGCGACTCCACGGCGGTCAACCGGCCATCAAGGTTGCCCAGCGCTGAGTCCACCGCCGCAAAGGCCAAGCCGACGTTCTGGTAACTGGCGCTGCGAATCACGTAGGAGGGCGGACTGAAGGCCGCTCCATTCCAGGCGGAGCCGCCGCCCAGGGCAGCGACCACACCGTCGATGCCAGTGGTGTGCCCTGTCACGGTGGTCTGCAGCGCAGCGATGCTCTGTTCGTTGCCGTCGATCCGGGGTGCAAAGTCGGCAATGGCGGTGCTGTTCTCTGCCACGCTCTGGTTGGTGGCGAAGAGTTGGCTGCCATTCACCGCATCGGTGCTGGTGGCTGACAATTCGCCGGGTGCCACTTGCGTGATGCGGGTCGAACCGCCGTCGCCTTGCAGCGTGATCAGGTTGCGACTGGCGTCGTCGTAGGCCACGCCCAGTGCGCTACCGCTGCTCGCCAAGGCTTCAACGGCCACCAGTGCATCGCCCACGTTGTCGTAGTCGTCACCAGCGACGGTGTAGTTGGGTGATATGACGCTGCCGTCTGCATTCACGCCTGCGCCGCCCCCCAGTGCGGTGGTCATCGCCAGGCTCAGGCGGCGCAACTGGCCGCCGTTGACTGCGTCGGTACTGCCATCGGCCAATGAACCCGCCGTAACATTCTGGACCCGGGTGGTGCCATCCGTGCTCCCTTGCAGGCTGATGCTGTCAGCGCTCGCGTCGTCATAGAGCACCGACAGCGGATTGCCACCCGTTTCAACGCTGGCGAGCGCCGTGGTGAGCTGGCCAAGGTTTACCGCGTCGCTGTCGGCAACACCTGCGGCGACGTTGACAATGCGCCGTTGGTTGGTGGCCGAGCCAACCGACACCGTATTGGCCACATCCGCAATCGAGCCGCTGCCCAATGCCACGCTGCCCGCCGCCGATGCACCGGCGAAGGAACCGAGCGCCACCGCATCCGCACCGTCCGCCAGTACCCGGGCACTACGCCCGATCGCAATGCCATTGTCGGCGCCGGCCTCGACGCGGCTGCGCTCCTGGAACTGGATGAAGCTGCCGATCACCACCGCGTGATCGGCCTCGGCCGCTGTTTGCGACCCGATGGCCGTGCTGTTGTCGCCTGTTGCCACGTTGCCCGCGCCCAGCGCAACCGATCTGGCTCCGCCGGCCGTGTTGTCGGCGCCCAAGGCGATGCTGGAGAAACCCACGGCGGCACTGGAGTAGCCCATGGCGGTGCCATAGTCGTCCGACACTGAGACATCCGAGCCCAGTCCGACGGCGTCGACGGCGTTGTCCGCCACCGCGGCGTTGCGACCGATGGCAATACTGCTGGTGGCGCCAGCGCCGACGCGCGCGCCGCTAGCAGGGTCATCCGAGTTGCCGATGGCCAGTGAGTAGTTGCCACCGGCCGTACTGTTGGCGCCGAGGGCGCTGCTGACGTTGCCGCTGGCGGTGTTGCTGCTGCCGAAGGCATTGCTAGCCGTGCCGCTGGCCGTATTTTCGAAGCCGACGGCGTTGCTTTCCAGCCCCTCCGCACGGTTGAAATAGCCGAACGCACTGCTGCGTGCGGCGTCGGCAATGCTGACGTAGCCGAATGCACTGCTTGTCAAACCGTTGGCTTCACTTGCTGCACCGAAAGCGCTGGCCAGCTCCCCCTCCGCCGTGTTCGCGAGGCCGACTGCGCTGCTTTGCTCGCCCAGCGCCACGTTGCCGGCACCGAACGCGACGCTTCGCTCACCAGTGGCCCTGTTCGATTGTCCGAATGCCGTGCTGAGTAGCGCCGTCGCTTGATTTTCGAAACCGACGGCGCTGCTCTCGCGGCCGCTCGCCGTGTTGCCGCGGCCCAGCGCGCTGCTGTCGTCGCCGTCTGCGGCGTTGTTGTGGCCCATCGCGCTGCTGCGAAGACCTGCCGCCAAGTTGAGGGCGCCGACCGTACTGCTCTCGACGCCACTCGCCACGTTGGCGTAGCCCACCGCGCTGCTGTTGGCGGCCGCGGCCCCGTTGCCGTAGCCGACCGACGTGCTGTTGGCATCGGTTGCCGAATTGCTCCAGCCGACCGCGATCCCTCGGGTGCCGGTGGAGGTGTTGTAGTTGCCGACGGTGATGCTGTCGCTGGCACCGGCGGTGTTGTCACGACCGACCGCCAAGGCCTGCTCGCCTGTCGCGGTATTGCTGTAGCCCACCGCGGCGCTGAATGCACCGCTTGCATCGTTACCGACGCCACACGCCAACGAATCGGAGCCGGTGCCCGCTGCGCAGATGCCGCCATCCACGCTGGCGATGGCGGCATCGAGCTGCGCCACGTTCACCGCGTCGGTGTCGTCCACGCCCTCGGCCACATTGACAATACGGCGCTCGCTGCCGATGTCGCCCACCGAGAGGGTATTCGCCTGGCTGGCCACCGAGCCGCTGCCCAGCGCGACGCTGTTCGCAGACGTGACCGAGGTGTTGGTGCCGAGCGCAATCGCGTCGGCAGAATCGGCGGCGACGAGGGCGTTGTTGCCAATGGCAATGCCGCGCGAAGCGCCGGCTTCGACCCGTGCACCGTCTGGCCATAGGTTCGAGCTGGTGCCAATGGCCAACGACTGTTCCGCGGCGCTCGTGCTGAAACTGCCCAGGGCGAGACTTCGTTCACCCAGCGCCCGGTTGCCGAGGCCTACGGCCGTGCTGTCGCTGGCATCCGCCCTGTTGTAGTTGCCAATGGCCGATCCCCGGGGCGCATTCGCAGTGACGGTGTTCTCGCGACCAAACGCACTGCCAGAGTCGGGCTCGACCGTGTTCTGGGTCCCCACCGCCGAGCTGTTGAGGCCGTTCGCGATATTCGAAAAGCCGATCGCGCTGGCGTTGTTGTTGGTCGCAACGTTTACGGAGCCCAGAGCGGTGGCGTTGGTCCCCGTCGCGTCATTGTCGGCGCCGAAGGTACTGGCGTTCACGCCCCCTGCGAAATTGAGATAGCCCACCGCAGTGGACGTGTTGGCGGTGGCATTGTTCTCACCGCCGATGGCCACGCTGACCAGGCCGGACGCGATGTTCGAGGCGCCGATTGCGGTGCTGTTCGCCGCATTGGCCTGGGTATTGGTGCCCAGGGCAATGGCATCCAGCCCCGCCGCCGCCACGGCCGCGTTGCGGCCGATGGCGATGCCGCCGGTGGCGCCGCTGGCCACGCGGGCGCCGGTGGCTGCGGTCGTCGCATTGCCCATCGCCAGCGAGAACTGTGCGCCGGCGTTGCTGAACGTGCCCATCGCCGTGCTGGTGGCCCCGCTTGCCGTATTGACGTTGCCCATCGTCACCGCCCCAACGCCGCTGGCGGTATTGAAGCGACCCACGCTCACCGTATTCGTGTTGCTGCTGTTGCTGCCTATGCCCATTGCCATGCTGCCCGAACCCGTGGCCACGGAATTCGTGCCGAGCGCGATGGCATCGACCCCACTGGCCCCGACGCGGGCGTTGTTGCCCATGGCGATGCCGCGGGTTGCGCCGGCCTCCACGCGTGCGCCTGCCGTCTCGTCCGTCGCGCTGCCGATGGCAATGGAGTTGTCTGCAAATGCGCCGCTGAACGCGCCTGCGGCCAAACTATGCATGCCGGACGCCTGATTGGCGTGCCCAACAGCGGTTGCAGCTTCGCCCACGGCGAAGCTGAAATACCCCAGGGCGCTGGCGAAGTTTCCAAAAGCCCCATTGGAATGGCCGATCGCGCTGCTCTGGCCGCCGAAGGCCGTATTGTCGAAGCCGATCGCGTTGCTCGTCAGGCCGCTGGACGCATTGTTGTGGCCGATCGCGCTGCTCGCATCGCCGCTGGCCGCGTTGTCGTAACCGAGGGCATTTGCTTCCAGCCCTGACACAACGTTGAGAAAACCAAACGCACTGCTGCGCGCGGTCTCGGTGACATTGGCGTAGCCGAATGCACTGCTGTCTTCCCCCTCCGCCACGTTGCCAAGACCGAAGGCACTGCTGAGGCTGCCTTGCGCCACGTTGGCGGCGCCGAATGCGCTGCTCTCTTCGCCCAATGCCCGGTTAGCGGAACCGACTGCGTTGCCACGCTCACCGCTCGCCCTGTTTTCCCTTCCTACTGCGACACTATCGATGCCGCTGGCACTGTTGCTGAGGCCCAACGCGCTGCTGTCCGGGCCCAACGCTTCATTGGCGTAACCAATGGCGCTGCTGTTGAGGCCGCTCGCCGTGTTGCCGCTGCCGAGCACGCTGCTGTTCACTGCGTTGGCGGCATTGTTGAATCCACAGGCGAGTCCGCCTGCAACGGCAGAGCTGCCGCCGGCGCCGCCGACGCCATTGACGTCGCAGACCTCGGCATGTCCCAGCGGCGCGAATGCCAGCAGCACTGCGGCCGCGATCAGCGAGGCGGCGAAGCCGGTCGACGGGCTCGCGACCTGCAGCCCCGCGGCAGACCTCGACACGGTCGCAGCGCGGCGGCAGCCCCGACTATGGCTGCTGGCCAGTTCCGACGCCACCACGGCGCGCGCTAATCGGCGGTTCCAAACAATCTTGTAGATGCGGTTCATGCCTGTATCCCCTTGCGAATTTTTTTTGCTGTGCGCCGAGGATACGTTCTACATCGTTGTTTTAACTACTTAAGTTTTGTTTCGTTCCTTGCAACGTCGAGCGAGATTTCTTGCATCTCTTGCCAATTCTTGCACCCCGGCAGGCGAGTGCTCGATGGATGGGCGCGCTGCCGAGGGACCGTGGAGATGCAGCAGGGACTGAGGCGCTTTGCCCCCCGGGTTCGACACTTCACTGAGGGATTGGCTGTGCGCGCC
>TARA_R110000822_G_scaffold107145_7_pt1 | contig 20231 bp, 21 predicted proteins | sample TARA_R110000822 | Tara Oceans TARA_R110000822 (sample SAMEA4397666) | marine metagenome | biome: Polar Biome; feature: [SRF] surface water layer (ENVO:00010504); material: water (ENVO:00002006), including particulate matter (ENVO:01000060) such as... | depth 5 m | reverse complement strand
AACATACCCAATGAATCAACTACAAACAATACTTTAGGACGATCTGCTTCATCCATTGCTCTATAGTCTGCTACAAATACTGAAATAGTCTTTGCTACATCATCAATCATTGACATGTTTAATTTAAGAAGTTTTTCTTCTGATGTGTCAACTTCTAAGGCCTTTAGCCATGATTCATCAAGTGCGTTCTCTGAGTCAATTAATACTACAAAGATGCCTTGATCCTGTGCGTGTTTTACAATGTTACCTGAGCAAAAGTAAGACTTACCTGCTCCTGATTCACCTGCAAACACAGTAACCTTACCTAGTGGGACACCTCTATTAAAGTCTCCTGAGATAAGATAGTTTAGTGCATACGAGCCTGTTGAGATCCAATCAGTTGGATCATTAAAGCCGCTACTCATGCCTGAGATACTTTTAGTCAAGTCCTTACGGAACTTACTAACATCAAACGATTTAGCCATAGTTACTCCTTGTTAAGCCATTTTATGTAGGGGACTTTACTCCCCTACATTGTATGTGATTGATTATTGTGCTTGACGGTTTCTAATCATTGCTAGAATGTCATTCGCATCGCCGCCACTTGCAGGTGCCGCTTCAGCAACTGGAGCAGGTGCCGCTACTGGAGCAGGTGCCGCTACTGGTGCTGGAGCAGGTGCCGCTACCGGTGCCGGAGCACTTTGGCTTACTGCTGTTGCGTTTGGTGATGCCGCTTTCATTGGATCACCTGTACGTGCTTGCATCCCACTTGGACGGAAGTACTGTGACCAACGATCTGCATCATAAGGTTGTCCGTCAACAGATGCTTCAAACATCTCTTGCATTACCTTTACACCAATCTCGTCTGGCTTCTTAGGAAGGAAATCACCTAGATTAAATAATCCATTAGTGTTTACAGCATTCATTTCTGCATCAACAAGTGGACGCTCTCTACGAGCCCAACTTGATGTTGAGTAATCAGCATAACCACCTTTAGATGTTTTGTTAAGACGGAAGTCTACGCCAGCAGTATAATCTGTTGGTAATTCTTCCATGTCTGGATCCATAAGCGCCTGCTTAATGATTTGAAAAATCTGTGGACCAATAATAAAACGTCTAATCGGATTTTCTGGAGTTGAATCTTCTCCAATTGGGTTTTCAGTTACAAAGCCTTGGAATACGTATGAACGCTTCTTCCAATACTTGCGACCCATATCTTCTAGACTTGGATCTTTAAACCACCCACGTACTTCATTAAGGATAGTACAGTTGTCGCCATACATTTCCATGCATGGTACTTGTACTTGAACTGGCTTACTGCCTGGTTCGCCTTTAACTCCTGGAAAGGGTAACTTGATCATAAGTCTTTCTGTCCAGAAAAACGTATTGTCTGTGTTACTGTCAGGTAAGAATCGTAGCGTTGCGCTCGCGCCTTCCTGCATGTTCCAAAATGGGTAAATTGCGTTGTCGCCGCCGCCACTGCGTTGTCCGCCAGTGTTCGCTTCTTGCTCTTTCAGTTTTGCTCTGATTTCTGCTAGTGATGCCATAATTATATGCCTCCTATAGTGCCTTTATGGTTGTGTTACGTGCCTTTAATGTTATAGCACAGTTATTATTATATACTGAACTACAACGTTTGTCAAGTCTTTTTTTAAAGAAAAAACATAAAAACTTACAACAGGACTATTACAGTCCTGCTAATGCCTTAATACTTTGAAGATCTGAAGCGCTCGAACTAGATCGTTGTCTTTCGCTCTCGCCAATACCTGCCGCTGCCTTTAGTGCGTCTATACTTGCAGTAACAGCCATTGTAACTTTCTCCGGCTCGTGCTCATCTTCCATCTCTTGGACTGCTGGGCCTTGCATTACTGATTCGTATTTTGACAGAATCTGCTCAATAAACTTCTTAGCAGGATTGATAAACTGTTCACCGTAGTCTTTTTCGACCATAGTTAGTACTGCTGTTTCGCCTTTTGGAAATGCACCATTCTCTCTATCAAATAATGATAAAATCTTTTCTGGTAGTGGCACATCTTGGTCTTTTTCAAGTGTAATTTCGTCACCGTCTGGACCGTCAATCTTGTCGCCTTTTTTCTTACCATTCATTTTAGCCTGACGTACTTTGTTAGCATATGCATTGCCTTCATCAGCGTCTTCGTCATCATCGCCATCTTTCTTGTCATTAATGGCCTTCTTCATTGGCTCGCTAGTGTCGCCGTCTTTGTCCATATCTAAAAAGTCTGGTTTTGCTTTCTCGCTAAACTGACCCATCATTTCTTCAAATCCTGCTTCAATATCATCAGTTGTAGGAATCGCATCTTCTTTTGTGGTCTTATCGTTATAGCGTGGATCACCGTCTTTCATTCTTTTGTATGCAGGTGTGCCGCCTTTTTTGTCAGCGTCAGTAACGTCCATTTTATCTGTTCCGTTCTCTTGCTTGTCATCTTCTGCTTCACCCAAAATATCTTCTGGACCTAGCGTAGTTACTGCATTTGCTTCACTTACTAATTTGTAAATGTATGGAAATACACCTTTAAGTTCTTCATTAAACTGCTTAATAGTAAGTTGTGCAGTCCAATCAGTTGCAACATCTTCTGGAACGTCTTCCATTACAACACTTGTAAAGTTATTTGTTGTTTCTGTGTAATATGCTTTATTTTGTAATTTTGCTACTGTACTTTTAACTGTTTCAATACGCTCATTTACAACATCCATATAACCTGCAAGACCTTCAGCCATGACACTGCTTCTTGACATATATGTTTTAAACTTACGCAGTTTATTCATTTCTTCTGATAACCCAACAATGTGTTTACCAAAATCGTCATACATGTTGCCGCCTTCTGCAACGTGTCTTGCCATTGCTCTTGCACCGTTCAAATGTTTGAATGGATACTTAAAGCGTTCGCCATTTGTGCTTTCAATATAAATGCTTCCAATCTTTTGTGATCGTCCGCCTGCTAATTCTTGGTTAATGCTTTCACTGTGCTTTACACAAATTCTTGCATCTGCTATATTCTGGTAACTAGTCTTGCTAGTTCCGTACATCGTTGATTCTGTCATGGTGTTCTCTCCGTTCTTAGTAGATAAGAATTTGTAATCTCTCTTTTCTAAATTAGACTTTTGTATGTCTCTTACTTCAAAATTTAACATTCTCTTCTTGGCAAATACTCTTATTTCTTTCAAAAAGTCGTACCACTCTTTTTTAAGTGAAGTATTGTCATCGTCAAATAAGTCTTCGCTGTACATTATTACAACGCTTTTCTCATCTAAACTTACACTTACTTTACCACCTTGATCGCCGTATCTAAAATCATAGAATCTAGATTCGCCTGGTACATTTGTTACTACGCCTTCTTGATTACCAATTGTGATATTTTTAAATCTACCACGTAGTTTAGAAAACAGTTCTTCGCCAATTTTATTTAAGTCTTTCATGTTAATATTTATCAATAATTGTTACTAACGAAGATCGGCATTGGTTCAATGTAATCTCCGTGTTGTTCTGCTTGGTTAAATGTTTCATATATTCTTGGATCCCAATCTTTAAGTACATCCATCATCCTTAATGCAAGTAACGTAGCACTAACTAAATCATCAGTTTGTCCTAGTTTTGCATTGTAACTAGACCCTGTTGCTACAAAGTTTTTAAGTTCGCCTATCATAGGTTTACTGTGTATTAACATTTTATCGTTTTCAATCATAGTTTTTAAGCGGCTACATGCTGTTACTTTAGTACCATGTGTAGTGTTAAATCCTTTACGGAACTTTCGTACATGTCCTTTACGTATTGGTTCGCTTACAAATAGTCCGGGTATATTCTCTTCACCAAAGTCTGCAATAACAATAAGTGCGGCTTCGCCTAAACCGTTGTTTTCAACACTCCAGTATATACCAGTAGAGTCGTTAGTCTCTTGTTCGATATGTTTACATATGTCTGTAAGTATACGTATCTGTGCAGGTATAGGTGTAGTGTTATGTTGCCACTCTGCTACTTGCTCGTAACTAGGTAACTCAAATACTTGTATAGCGGCATTGTCTCCGCCTGTACCCATTGATGGATCTAGTGCAACACAATATGTAAATTGACTTGTAGGCTTCTTATACCAGCGTGTCTGGCCCATATTTACTAATGGTGATTGGCCGCCTAGTGTTGCTAATTTAATTGCGTTAATTAATGTTTCGTCATATACTAAGAATTCACATCCGTACTCACGCCTAAATCTTTCTTCACCAATACGTCCTAATTCTTCTTCTTTCCATTTCTCATCTCTATCAGGATGTTCTTCCCAATAACTGCGGAAACTATGAAAGCCGTTACGTCCGAGGTTATTTTCATTGCCGTGTTCGTCAAACTTATCTTCTGCGGCTTTCCAAATAGTAGCAAATGTATCTTCATCTGAGTTAGGTGTACTTGTAAGAATTGCTCGTCCACCTGTTGCTAGAGTAGGAGATATAGAAGTCCAAAAATCAACAGCGACATTTGGTTGTACAAATGCAAACTCGTCACAGTATAATAATGATATAGACATACCACGTCCTGTGTTGCCTGTTGTAGTAGCACTAACAATACGTGAACCATTTTCAAATTCAATGCTACCTTTATTATAGTTAGTAACACCTGCACGTATATGGTCCGGACACATTTCGTATCCATAACGTATACGTTGCATAATCTCTTGTGCGCCTGTATACTTGTGAGCGGCAATTAGAATTGTTTGATCAGGTACAAACATAGCATACCAAAGTAAATAAATTGCCGCACAAGTAGTTTTACCCGTTTGTCTTGGTAGCATGTTTATATTAAATCTATAATTGTGGTAACTTGATAATAATCGATCTTGATATTCAAATGGATCAAACAACAATTTGCCTTTTACAGGATGTTGAATGTATGCAAAACTTCTAGCAAAATACATATATCCGTCGTCTGGATCTGTGCATTTAAGCAGTTGCTCTACTTGATCGTTTGTAAATGTTTCTCGTTTATTCGCCTTTTTAATTAAGACGCCGTCTAATGATGTTGCCATGTTAATATTTAGTGAAAAAAATAGCGTCCTAAGACGCTATTGAGTTTTTATATTTGAGGGATATTAATGTGAGCCGCAACTACTTGCGTATAGTTTTTCAAACTTTTCTTTTCCGCAACCAAATTTAGGACCTACTTTTTTAAGCATTTCATTTTTTGAACATCCACTTGCGTCAAGTCTTTTCATTTCTTTTGTACAGCCTGCTTCGTCAAAACTATCTTTTGCTTCTCTAAATGCTTCGTTATCTGGAAGTCCAGAAAGTTCTGCAATTCTTGCAAGTTCTGCATCTGCTTCTGCTGTCTTGCCTTTAATACTGTATGCTTCGCCTTCAGTTTCGGCTTCGTCAGTTGCCTGTGCTTCGCCTGTGCCACCACATTCTGTACAGTCGTCTTCGCCATGTTTGCCTGCGCCATCACAATGAGCACAATCCATGTCAACATCACTACCACCTTCATCCATATCGGCTGCTAAATCTTCTTCTTCTTCATCATCATCAACTTCTGCCATCTTAGTCATAAGTGCATCACGTAATGCTGATTGTAATTCTTCTACAGCCATTGCATTGTCGCCATCCTGTGCGGCAGCATATGCTTTCTTTTCACGGTTGATACCACCACTTAGATCTTTAGTCATATAGTTATGATCTTTATAATCTTCTTCTGGTGAGTTATCATAGCCTGCTTCGTCAACTGCTGTTTCGTTCATGTCGTCCCAGTGCTGTTCACATTCTTCTCTGTCCATGCCTTGTGCCATATACTTTTCACAATAGGCTTCTCTGTCCATGCCTTCAGCATCGTCAGTCATCTGTTGCTTCATTGCGCCTTCGTCGACATCATCTTCCATGTCCATGCCCATGATAGCATCTTTGCCATCTTTGCCTTTGTCCATGTCTGGCATGTCTGGCATGTCTGATGGTACGTCTATACCTGGTGGTGGACTCATTTTAACTAAGTCGCGCATTGCGCCCATGTCTGGCATTCCGCCCATTCCGCCCATATCCGGTGGTCCCATTGGTTGTGGATCATCTCGCACTGTGCCGCCGGCCCGCATAATCTGTACTAACTGTGCTACTTCGTCGGCTGTTTCACCAGACATGTTAATGCTCATGTTAGCCGCTTCATTTAGTTGTTTAATTTCTTTTGGTGTTGGATCCATAGAATCTAAAGTAGTTTCTAGGTCCGCCAGTTTTTGTAATAAGTCTTTCATATTATCCTCCTATAACTGCTTTGGTATTTTCTGAATCATCAATGTCTTTGCTAGAACCTTGTGGTGCCGCTTGCATTGGATCTGTATTACGTTCTTTACGTGCTATTTCTAACTCTTTAAGTAAGTCCATTACTCTATTACCTGCAACATGAACTTGTGCTCCTGGATCTGCTTGTTCCATCTCTAAAGTATCAAGTTTTGATTCATAAGCAGTGTCTGCTTTTGGTTCTTGATATTCTTCTCTTGGATCGTTAGCATTTCTTACAATAACATGTGCTTGTTCGCACTCACAGCATTTACAGATATAATCTTGTAATACTTGCGGAGTAGTTGGATATCCTACTTCTGCATCGTAGTAAGTAACTTCCATGTTTTGTAATTGTGGGAAATCTAAAGGTCTTTCTTGGATTGGAGTTTTCTTGCCATTTGACATTTTAATTACATCAAACTTTTGTAGGACAGTTTCAAGTTTATCTTGAAATCCTTCTGGCATTTCGCCTGCAAGACCTATTTTAAATTGATAAGTCTTTTTAGACTCTGTTAATATTTGTGTAAATGTTTTCATTGACGATCATCCTCTAATACTATTTATCTTTATCCATATCTTTTAACCTTGCTAACAGACTGTTACGATCGGTAACAATAGCACCATGTCCATTAACAATACCGGCCTCTTCTATGGGTTGGTCTTTGTCTTGTTTTTCTTTTTTCAGTTGCAGATCAATCATTTTAAGTTTTTTATCTAATTTTGCTACTTTAGCATCTAAACTAGTTTTAAGCATTCCGCCTGCAACTTCAAAAACTCTACCACTGTAACGGCTTTCAACATTCATGCCCAAGTCCATTAAGTCTTCGTAACTCTGTAATGCCTTGTCAGCAATTTCATTTAGTTCAGCATCTGCCTTTTCACCTAGTCCTTTAACACTAGGCAATGCACCAGCAATTTTATCAAACTCTGCAATGTCACGCTTGTACTCTACTTGTTCTTGTACTTCGTATTTCTTTTGCTTTGCTTCTTGTTTTGTAGCCGCATCTATAATTTCTCTAGAATCAGGTAAGTCTAATAAGTCTTGTAGTTTCTTTGTCATTTTAATATTCCATTAACTGCTACTATTATTTATCAGAAAGAGTATTTAAACATTTCTATATCTTCTGCAAATTTTTTAGACACAATGTCTTTGGTTACAGAATTATAGTAGTCTCTATAGTTTTTATTTCGATTTGAAGTATTTACTACCGGAAAAGGACATTCTATATTAAACATTTTTGCTATAGGCAATATATCGTTGTCTATGGATTCTAGTTTAAGTATTTTTGTTATACCTACTATTCTAGTATATTGTTGTTGTAAGTTAGTTGTTTGTATAAAGTATTCGAAGCCTTTTTCAAATTCTTTTAAAACTTGTTGATTATATTCTAAACTAAACTTACCTCTAGGATTTTCGATTCTGCGTAACGCTCTATCTCTTCTAAAAAAATACCAACTTGCACACCAGTCCCAAGGATTTCTAACAACTGCAAAACTAAAATTAAAAGCGCCGTATTTCTCTTCTAGAGATTTTAAAGAGTAGTGCTTTGCACCTTTGGTTACATGAGATTGTGTATTTTCTAATAACCACTTTTGCATACTCATTCCGCCTGTTTTTGGAATATGTACAAAAATAGAATTAGTGTCTGTAAGAATGACAGCCATTATTTACGTTTGCCATTATGAAAGATATCCTTTTCAGTAACAATCCTAAAATATATACCTTTTTGTTTACACCATGCCCTAGCGGCTTCCCATTTTGCTTGGTTAACAATCCACGCCGCTTGATTGTGTTTGCTACGCCCTAATTTTTCTCTAAGTGTTTGATTTTCAGGCTTGACTTCTATTAATTCAACTTTTTTACTACCGCCTTTGTTTGCATATGTAATAAAAAAATCAGGCACATATATTGTATGTTTACCTGTTAATGGATTTCTATATGGAATTTTTATTGCTTCGCTTGCCCATGCTTCGATATAAGCATGTTCGTCGCACATTTTCATAAAAGCAAACTCCCAACTACTTCTATAAGTAGGAGTTTTGTTGCCTATATACTTGTCTGGATTCTTTAAATTGTATTTTCCCTGAGCAAAGCGTGACATTGAATTATACTACTACATTACGTGATTCTTGTTTTTCAACACTATCAGTTGTTTTAAAACCAATTACACTTACTTTAGATCTATTGTAGTTTACAATTTCTCCAACTAGTCCACTAATTTGTACATCGTTTAATCCTTTAAGGGTATCAAGTAATGTAAACACATTAACATCGTCAATTTTTGATTGTTGTAAAAGTACTGTAGCAATTCCAGTTGCTGAACTTTCATCAAACCCTCTCTTAAGAAAAAATCCTACAACTGAATCAACTTGATTAGCACTATATGATATTTTTTCAGTATAAAATTTGTTATAAAATTCTTTAACTTCAGATGAACTATCTACCGGGGTTATATCTAAACTACTTGTTACTGTCATTATGTTCCGCCGTTTCTTTGTGATTGTAATGTACTGGCATCTGCAGGTCCATCAATGCCTGCCGCTTGATTTATTCTACTTTGATAAAGTGAAGAATTAGTGTTAACAGATCCACCAGTAGTTCTAGTAACTGAATTTGCACCACCATTACCACTTATTTTAGGAATAGTAATATTACTTAATCCGCCTACGCCTTCCTTTCCAATAGTACCTAATTGTCTTTTTAGAATATTAAATCCTTCTTGGCGCAGTCCTTCTTTACTTAATGACTTTGCATTTTTAAATGTATTAAATGCATTTAATGCTGATCCTAAATTAAACTGTCCACCAGCAAGGTCGCCAAGTACACTACTAATTCCGCCGAGTACGCCGCCTTGTCCTAACAGACTACTAGTTCCGCCTCCACCGATTGATAATGGACTTGGTGTTTTATCATAGTGTGTACTAGCAAATCCTGTTGGGCTATCTTCACCAACTGGTCCTCTGCTATAAAACACTGCTTCGTATGCTACACTAATTTGATTCTGTGATGGCGTACTGTTATCATAACTATCTACTTGATCGTGTGTTAACCCTGTAATTAACGGATTAACTAAAGTAAATCCTAAATAACTATGTTTTGCCATTTGATAGATTGTAATTTTGTTAAAAAATGGAGTTTTATGATCGTTGTCTAAACCATATCTAAAATTTTGTGTTTGCGGGCCTTGATATGTATTACGCGGAGCATATGGTGCTGCCGCGCCTAATGAGTTATAGTTGCCATCTCTAAAATAGTATCTATAATATGCTTCCATTAATGTAGTTGTTAATCCCATATTATCATCATGGAATGTAATGTTTACTGGATCATATTCAATACTTGTTTGCATATTCTTTTTACGATTATACATATTTTTAGTTGAAGTTTGTACACTAAACTTTGGTAAGTCTGCTTGCTTAACAAGCATATTAATTTCTTGTTTGTGTCTTTGATCTAACTGTGGTACCATCTTTTGAGCATTATCACTTAGTTCAAATACAACATGGTAAAGAAATTTTGTCTTTGGTGCAAGTCGCATGCCGTCGTCGACAAATAATCGAGAAGCATGTTGATAGTCACCGAGGTTGCCCTTAGGGTTAGAAGCACCCTGTAGAACATTATTTAAGAATCCGTTAAGTATATTTGCCATACAAATATTTATCCTATAAAGAAAAGTGCGTATAAAATAAAAAAGGGCAACCTTATTAGGGCCACCCTTTTTTGAATACTATGGCAATATAATAGTTGTTACTATTATTATGTGGCTCCGCCACCGCCTGTTACTAGACTGTTGATAGTTCTACCTACTGCTGTACCAATTCCTTCACCTACTGGTGATTGAATAGCGTTGTCGTAACGCAATGATAATGAAATAGTAACTGGTTCATTTGAACTGTATGCTAATGTGTTATAGTTTGCGTTTTGGATAAAGCAACCATATAATTCAAAAGTTTCTAATACGTTTGGAGTGTTTGCTCCGTTACCACCATCTAAGATTTCAATTCTTGTTACAAATTTGTAATCAATTCCTGATGCCGCACTTGACTGTTCAAAAAAGTCAAATTGTTTCTGAAGTTGTTCGCCAACTAGTTTTTGTACATTGTTGTTAACATCTTCACGTAAATTTAATGTAATTGGTTCCCAAGTAGGACGTCCTGCTAAGTACGCTCTACTGTTGTAAATTGGAATTTCTAATTCCTCAAAATTTACTGTTGGGCGTGTTACATCAATAATTTGTTTCGTAAGTTCTGTTGTTGGTGTTGATACACCGAAGTTCTCAAGTGTCACTCTAAAGCGATACTGTAGTTTTGGCATCAACAAACCTTGTGTTGATGAACTACTATCGCTCGCTAGTGGAACTGTAATTTTTGAGAGTGTGGAAATTGCCATATCGTGTTGCTCCTGTTACAAGTATTTATCAATTATGAGCCCCGTATTTCAGGGGCTCATTTATTGAATTATAATCCTGCAATTTCCCCTGTATTCTTAAGGCGTAATGGAATATAAATAAATTCTACTGCCTTAACTGGTTCAATTGCAATGTCTAAGTATAGTTCGTTTCTATCAATTCTACTAGGAGTATTGTTAGATTCGTCACATACTACAATGTAGTCATATAGTGCTCTACTACCAACTAACTCAAGCATTAAACTTTCTGCCGCATTTTTGATTTCATCACGTGTGATTTTATCATTTGGCTCAAAGATATAAGGCTTAGCAAGTTTATTAAGTTGGCTACGCATGTATATAACAAGTCTTGCTACGTTAACGCGATCCAATGCACTTGCATTTTTTGCTCTAGTCTTCTGACCAAAACAAACAAGTCCTGCACCTGTAATAAACGTAATTGGATTTACACTAATACCAAACAACGTATCACGCTGTCCTTCGTTTAGTGCAATTGAAACAAATTCGCCTTCGTTATCAATATATCCTGTTGCTGTTGCGTTAGTAATACCTCCGCGTCTTGTACCTGCTGGAGCAAACCATGGAAACGAAACTTGATCGCTTAGTGCAATAGTTCGTAGCATCATGTGACTTGGCGGAACAACAACGTTGTTACCTGCATTATCACTTGTGAAGCCCCATGGATAGTAAACACCTAAGTATTCGTCTCTACTTGTTAATCCATTAGCATTGTCTTCAACTGCTAGGTTAACATTTGTTCCCCATTCATTAATTGAAGTTGCACTAGAATCTAGTGTTGCTGGTGAGTCGCCTACAATAAATGCTGTTAAGCCTCTATCGTTATTTAGACTAATCATTTCGCCAATTAATTCTGGATATCCTGGTGTTGCCATTAAGTTAAACACTCTTGATTCATCATCACGAATGTCTTGGTTGCTGTTAAGCATTGCTTGCATTGATTGTACAACAACTGCTCGCTGTGCTGATTGACCAAATTTGCCTGATCCATCTACATTATTTGCTGACTCAGTTACCCATCTGTGTGGATAGTAAGCAAGCATTGCCGCGTCAGCCATACGTTTGTTGTCTGCGTTAACATCAATACTATTGCGTACAAATTTCTTAACATTAAATCCACTTCTACGTGTGTTAAACAGTATCATACCTTTTGGATATAGTGCTGGATCCGGAGCATCTGCATCCAAGAAGTTACTTGTTAGTAAGTCCGGAATCGTTGCTTCTAAACTGTTAGCACCTGATGTTGACCAACGTGCGTCACCAAATAGTACACCTTCACTTGTTGTTTGATCACTTGAGTCTAATAAACTCCAAATTTGCTTGGCATGTGACCAGCGATAAATCTCTGGATACTTGTCAATATTTGTAGTGTTAATCCAAACGTCACCATCTTTCAATGCTGTACCATCTGATTGTCCTGTAAGCGCAACTGGTTTTGTAGCACTTACAATTGGTCCTGCTGGATCAGTTTTATCACCTGCACTTACTGCATAGTAAGGACTAGTTGCATCTTGATAACCTACCCAAGTAGTACCATTATGAATCATAAGGTCTGCTTCGTCAACAATACTATTATACCAAAGTGTACCATCTACTGCTAATGCAGTTGGAGCACTTGAACCGTTAGTTGCTGCCAATACTTTCCAGTTTGAAGCAACAAAGTCACTAGCCGTATCACCTGCTGGAGCCGCATATAAGTGTGTAGTATCTGCTGTACTAAACCCAATTTCTGCTAAATGTCCACTTGTGTCTTTAATTCTAAAATCACCACCTTTTGAGTGTGAAATTACAACTCTATTTGAACTGTCAACACTTGCACTTACGTTAGTCATTGCCGCATTATTAATTGCACCTGCAATAACATCTGCGTCTGCCGCCGCGCCAGTTGCTGTACCAGTTACTGTTATTACACTACCTAATGCCGCACTTCCGACAATTGATTCTGCAAGTGTAAATGTAATACTGCCACTTGATGCTTGTGTTGTAACTGCACTTGATGTAATTGCTGTTGCACCAGTTGAGTTACGCTTATACACTTTAAAGTTTGCTACTAAGTCAGTTGCTTCACCGTCATTTGATTTAACATATAATGCTGACGTTGCTAGGTTTGCTCCGCCGCCTGTTTTATCAAGTGTTGCAAGTGCCGCTTGGTTAGTTGCAAAGATTGACACATCTTTAGTGTCCCATAATGCTGTTGCACTATTCCATGCTTTAACTGCCCACTTAGCACCTTTATTTGGTGTTGTAGTCTTTGCCCAAACACTTCCTGTTGGACGTGGAGTTGTATCGCCTGCGCCAAACTCGGGAACACTTGTATGAGGGGCAATATTAATCGCTGGTGCCGCATATGTTCCTGCTACAAGACCCATGTTGCCCATTGCACCAGTGCCTTCTGCTAAAACTATGTTAACACCTGTTGAGTGTAATCTTAGTATATCGTTAGCCGCTTCAACAGTTGCAGTAACACCTGAAATACCCAAGCCGTTAATTACAGCCGCTAGTGCTGTTGCGTCTGTTGCGTTTGCTGTAACTGTAACAGTGTTAACAGTAAAGTTCAAACCTGAAGTTGTTGTTGCTGATGCCGTACCTGATACTGCTGACCAACTTGCTTTCCATGCGCTTGATCCTACTTCAACCCATGTACCACTTTCGTTTTTGTAGTATGTTTTGTGTAGTGTACTTGCCGCTGTTACTGCATAGTCGCCAACTGCTCCTACTGATGTTTTTGGTGCGCCTGTAGCAATTCCGCCAACTAATTTTGTTACATCGGTAATCACTGTTGGTTTCTTATAACCAAATGACTGGCCGCCAGTTGTAGTTACTGCCGCTGAATTCCATTCAAAAATACCGTAAATAGTACTTGCTGTATCTACCCAGTATGTTCCGTTTGCTGGATTACTTGTTGGAGCCGAGGCTGATGCTTTTAAGCCTGCAAGATCAATTCCTGCTCTCACAACATATGCTCTATTGCTTACGCCTAATAATGAGTAAGCCGCATGTAGTCCATATTCATTAAGTTCACCTGCATGTATCGGATTATTGTTAGTATCCGTATAAAATTTTGGTTCGCCGAATGTTTCTACTAAATCTCTTTGTGAGGTAACCAAAAAAGGTTTACCTGCATTTGTTGCCATTGTCCCTGGTGCTGTACCAGTTCCACCGCCATTTTGTTTATCCTGAGCGGTAGCAACAAATATCATTGGTACGGTGCCTGGTTCGCTGGGCGTGTAAAAACTTTCGTCTATTACTTTAACCTCAACACCTGGTGATGATAATGCCATTGTGTTTCTCCTTAATAAAAGTGTTCGTAGTATTTATGTGAAATGAGAATAACATGGCTCAAATGCCACCAGAAAAAGGGACCGAAAAGGTGAGGTAAATACAATATGAGACCTTTATGCGAATGTAAACTAAGACCTGCGGCTATAAATTATAAAAAAGCCGGTAAAACATACTATCGAAAGAAATGCGAGGCGTGTCTACGCAACGGTTCCAAACACGGTATTCCTAAATGGCAACAACGTGGATATGTTAAAAAAGACCATTGCGAAAAGTGCAATTACAAAAGTAATCACACAGAACAATTTGATGTGTATCACATAGATGGCAATTTAGATAATTGTTCTATAACTAACATAAAAACCATATGTGCTAACTGTCAACGTATTATGCAGAAACAAGGTGTTCGGTGGAAACAAGGTAATCTTTTACCTGACTTTTAAGTTCTTCTATTCCTAAGTCATTATGTATAACTTTATTAAAATCAACAGCACCCCATCGCCATTCACTTTCGTGTACTTCTTTAGGTTCAACACCAATGTCTTGATACATACGTAGCCATACAGGATCTTGTCCGCGTCTTACACGCCAAACTTCGCCTTGAATACTTTTAATCATATTTGCTTCATTAGGAAATCTTACATCTGGAATAACATAGTTTTTTGAAGGTTGTTTCATTATTTGTTGCTTGACCATACTTACCCATATGCTATCATCAAATCCATGACGCATACAGTCAGTACCAAATTCTTGTAATACAAGCCTTGGTGTAATAGTACGTCCTGTTTCTTTTGTCCAAAAATTATCTTGCATTTCGCGCCAGTCTCTACTTTCAACTGTATCGCCTTCTAACATAGCACGATCCCAACCAAAGACTGTAGCAACACCGTCTTTGAGTTTATCTGCAAAACTAATCTTTGTAAAGTTATGATGCTCTACAAGAATGTCTCCAACAGTTCCTTTACCACAACTAATTAATCCACATATTCCAATTATCATATTTTAAGTTCCGAAGTTCCGCCGCCTACAGTTCCTCTAGCAAAGAAATTAAATGCTAGACTGTAACGAGGTGTTGTTGTTTGATTAGGTGTTACTTGATGTTCTAAATGACTAGGAAACATAACTATGTCTCCTGATCTAGGGCTGATATAGAACTCACTTGTATTATACTGCACAGGTTCTGAAAAACTTACTCTTACAGTATCATGAAATAAGTTTGTATATAAATGTGATTTATTAAAAACAATATCACCAGCATCTGGTTCATTTTTAATGTAGTACACTCCGCTTAACATTGCATTACTGTGCCAATGTAAACTATTACTCTCACCTTTTGAGTGTTTATTAATCCAACTATTCTGTAATTCAAATACAACATCATCGTTGACTTTTAATTCTTCTTTTACAAATACATTACATGCTTCTTGTATCTGTGTTTTTAATCCTGCTAATTTAGGAGCGTTTAAAATATACTTGTCTTCAGTATGTTCGTGCCCAGCCGCTTCATCAGGATAATCCAATTTTTCTATCCATGCCATAGTTAAAGGATCTATAGTTCCTAAATTTGCATAAAATAACGGTATAGAAAATAACGGAGTTGTTTGATATTTCATTATATAGTTGTCCTAACTGAGTTTTGTCCTAGTGAGCCTTTTGGAAAATAATTAAAAGCCAAACTGTATCTATCTTGTTTATCTAAACTACGAGCAACTGTATGTTCTAAATGACTAGGGAAAATTAATACGTCCCCTGAGATAGGCTTTACTGTCCATTCTCCTGAAGTATATTGACTCCAGTTTTGATTTGTGTCTGGACGTACATGTTCTGGAAAACTATTTAAATGTTGTCTGTTCTTTTTAAATGTAAGTGGGTTACTGGTTGGTCCTACATCAGGATAATATACGCCGCTAATTACAGCATTAGCATGATTGTGTAATTCAATATCACTACCAGTATTCATTTTATTAATCCAACTAGTAGTAAGTTTAAATTCTACATCGTTAATAACATCTAAGACTGTATATGCAAAATGGTCAACTGCTTGTTTAATTAAAGTTTGTAAGTTTAATAATTTTGGTTGGTTAAGGATATCAAATCCACGCTCTGACGCTGGTAAATGATCTTCAGTACCATATTGAGCAACACTACTATTGGGATAGTCTAGGCGTTTAAGCCAAGCGAGTGTAATAGGATCTAGTGGTCCTATGTGTGATTTAAGTAAAGGTGTTGAAAATAAAGGTGTAATCTCATAATGCATAGTATTATAATACTATCAAACATAAGATTTGTCAACCAATTAAAAAACCGTATCCTGCGCCGCCTGCTACTTGTTGCGAAACTTCTAGTTCTAGTTTTTCTAATTCGGCTGTTGCTTCTGCTTTGAGTGCATCACCGTTTAATGCTGATCCACCTTGTGGTCCTGCAATTTGGGCAAATTTACTACGGGCTTCGCCTAACATGAATTTACATGTTGCAAGAGTGTATTCTTTAATCCAATGGCTTGCAAGATAGTCAATTAATAGTTGTTCATCTGATCTATAATTGTATGCAAACAATAATAGTGTTTCTTGTGTACGCGGGCGTTGTAACATCGTTAATTCTTTTGTAGTCGTATTCCATTTGAATTCAATGTATGAACCAAACATACGACCTACTAATTCTTGGTACTGACTAAACATATCGTATGTTGCTAGTCCGCCCATGTTTGAACTTGACAACAAATATGTGTTAGTGTATGCCATGTTAAATGGTTCAAACAATGTGCCGCCGTCTCCGCCACCGGAGCGTGAACCAATTGAACGTCTAAATATTTTTCTAACTTCAATTACATTGTCAGGTAATACATATGTATTTTGATCTTCAACTGTAGGCATAAACATATATGATTCTTCTACTGAATTATCACTACGTTGTCTAAATCTTGACAATGCTTTATTCAAAGCAACTTCGTAATGAATTGGATCCAATTCGACGTCTACCATGCCTCCGCCCAATAGTGCGTAAACGTAGTCGAAAACTTCTTGTTTTTTAGTTGCTAATGTTGCCATGTGTTATACTCTCCATTAGTATTTATCGTTAGACGTCTCGTTCGATAAATATGTGTATGCCAAGAATAAGTTTATACAAACCAGAAAAGGGCAATGATTATCATTTTATGGATAGACAAATCCATGAAATGTTTACTGTGGGCGGAACTGACATTTACGTACACAAATATCTAGGCCCCAATAATCCGGAAACTGCTGACGCAACTGCGGATCAACCTCGTTACGATGCTGTTAAGGAGACTAACATACAAGACATGTTATTCTTAGAAAACAGGGATCGAAAATATGATCCAGACATTTACACAATGCGTGGTATTTACAATGTACAAGATATTGATTTTGACATGAGTCAATTTGGACTATTCTTAAGTAATGATACATTGTTTATGACTATTCCAATTAATAGCAGTGTAAAAACACTTGGGCGGAAAGTTATATCAGGTGATGTAATTGAACTTCCTCATTTAAAAGACGAATATGCACTTAACGATCATGCTGTTGCACTTAAACGGTTTTATGTTGTTGAAGATGTTAACAGAGCAAGCGAAGGCTTTTCACCTACTTGGTATCCGCATTTATATAGATTAAAATTAAAACAGATTGTTGACAGTCAAGAGTTTAAAGAAATACTTGATTTGCCTGCAGAAGAAGGTAGCGATAATACATTACGTGATATGTTATCAACATACGAAACAGAAATGCAAATTAATAATGCAGTAGTTGCACAAGCAGAAGCAGATGCACCTAAATCGGGTTATGATATAGGACATTATTATACTCTTGCAACAAATGATGACGGTACTGTTGCCCTTAAAACAGCGGATGCTAGTGAAATCGATGCAAGTAATATCGGAACTAGTGCAGACATGATTTCTGATCGTCCTGACAGGGCAGGATATCAAGGATACTTGCTCGGTGTTGAAGGTAACAACGGTGCTCCTTATGGTATGGGGATTAGTTTTCCGTCAGTGCCAGAAGATGGAGATTATTTTATGCGAACAGATTTTTCACCAAAACGATTATTTAAATATGACGGTAATCGTTGGGTCAAACTACAAGATGGTATAAGAGTTGATCTTTCAAATACTGATACTCGCAATACACAGAAAACAACATTTATTAACAATCCAGCAACATCACAAATTGGTGGCGAAACAGTTAAAGAGAAGCAGAGTCTTTCAAAGGCACTGCGTCCAAAGGCAGATAATTAATGGAACATTTTTATGACGGCCAAGTAAGACGATATGTAACTCAAATGGTAAGATTGATGAGTAACTTTTCTGTTAAAGATGGCAAAGGTAATTTAACTCAAATCCCTGTAACATACGGAGATCTTACACGCCAAGTTGCAAACATCATACGTGATAACAGTGAAAATAAAATACCAAGTGCTCCGCGTATTGCCGTACATATTACAGGCATGGAAATAGATAGAGAACGCACAAGTGATGCAAGTTATATTAGCAAAGTTAACATCAGAGAACGTGCTTATGATGAAACAGGCAAAGAATATTTAAATTACGAAGGCAAAAATTATACAGTTGAAAGACTAATGCCTACGCCTTACAAGTTAACATTTAATTGTGATATTTGGTCAACTAATACTGATATGAAATTACAAATATTAGAGCAAATATTAGTGTTGTTTAATCCAAGTTTAGAATTACAAACTACTGACAACTATATTGATTGGACTAGTTTAACTGCTGTTATGTTAGACAGTGTTACATGGAGTTCAAGAAGTGTACCGGTTGGTGTTGATAGCGAGATAGATGTTTCAACATTAACATTTAGTACACCAATTTATATTAGTCCTCCAGTTAAAGTTAAAAGACTAGGAGTTATCACAAACATTATTACAAGTATATTTGATGAAGATACCGGAACAATAGACTTAGGATTAAGCATGCCAACATTAAATTCATATGATGATAGTGTTGTACCAGGCGCTGTAGATACTAAAGGCGGTCGTCGAGTTGAAACTACTGCGGCTAAGCATGTAGTCGGTACTAACTATCAAGACTATGGCGTTTATATACAAGGCACCCTAGCACAAATTGAAAGTCGTGGTATAGTTGGTGCATCTAACTGGAGGCAAATACTAGATTCTCATCCAGGACAATACCAAGACGGTATTAGTAGAATGTATTTTACAAAATTGAACGAAGTAAAGCATGAAGTTACTGGTACAATTAGTATGAATCCTATAGATGAAACTCAGTTAATAATTGATTGGGATACTGATACATTCCCAAGTAATAGTATTATAGAAGGACCGGTTAGAAATAACAATCAATGGACAACTATTGATTATATAATTGACCCGCAAAAGACTGTTCCAACAAATGTAATGAAGGGCCTCGGTGGTAGGCTATTGTTATTAAATGACATCGGCGATGCTAGTAATGGAGAAGGTGCTAATGCATGGCGAGGTGACTTGGGTGATTTAGTTGCTAAACGTAATGATATAATCGAATGGAATGGTACTAGTTTTGTTGTTGTATTTGAAGCCGTAACTAAAAAAACAGTTACATACGTAACTAACTTGAATACCGGCATCCAATATCGATGGGACGGCGAAGAATGGTTACTAAGTGTTGAAGGCCTATATCCAGGAGGGACCTGGAGGATAGCACTAAATGGATAATTATTTTTATGAACAAGATAATTTGCAGTGGAACATTATTCTATAGTCTAGACACCCAGCGGTTTTTATTACTACATCGTGCTCAAGGAAAAACTAAAAATCTTTGGGGATTAGTTGGAGGCACTGGTGAAGGCGAAGAAACTCCGTGGGAAGTACTAAAGCGTGAAATACAAGAAGAAGTTGGGTTTAGTCCAACTATAGAAAAAACAATTCCGCTAGAAACTTTTATATCACACGATCATCAATTCCAATTTCATACCTATCTCTGTGCAGTCAAAGCAGAATTTATACCTATTTTAAATGAAGAGCATCACGGTTATGCGTGGGTCAAAAATGGAAGTTGGCCAAAGCCATTACATCACGGTTTAAGAAATACACTTCAAAGCAAAATGAATCAAGGTAAACTAGAAACAGTTACTAAAGTACTGAATTTGCTTGACAAGTGAGCCAATAGATAGTATAATAACATTATGAAAGTATTAGTTCTCGGCGATGTAATAATCGACAAATATATCTATGGTACTAGCACTCGGATTAGTCCAGAAGCACCTGTCCCTGTGATTACATATAAAGACGAAAAAGAAACTAT
>TARA_R110000822_G_scaffold82153_1_pt1 | contig 20406 bp, 17 predicted proteins | sample TARA_R110000822 | Tara Oceans TARA_R110000822 (sample SAMEA4397666) | marine metagenome | biome: Polar Biome; feature: [SRF] surface water layer (ENVO:00010504); material: water (ENVO:00002006), including particulate matter (ENVO:01000060) such as... | depth 5 m | reverse complement strand
TTGCGCGGCCGCCGCGACCTTTTGCCGCAGCGCGGCGCGGCTGGCCGCCGTCAACGGTTGGCGCGCCTGGTCAAAGACGTCGGCGTCGAGCGCCCCGGCCAGACGGTCGCTGGTGATGAACAGGTCTTCCAGCGCCGCGACCGGATCTTGCGGACCGGGCACGGTGAGATACAGCGTCAGGCCCGGCGCGGCGAAGCGCCCGGCGTCTGCCGGGTCCAGCGCGCCAGGCTTGACCAGGCTGGCGATCGAAAACGACACGTCGTCGCCGGAGCCACGTTGGTAGATTTTTTCGGGCGTCGGCACCAGTTTCTGCGCCCTGAGTGCCGCATGAATGCGCGTGCCAGGCAGTGACCGGCCTTCGCGTTCGGCAACAAACAGCACCACCACACAGTCGGGCGCAGCCTCGGAGGCCGCGGTCGATTGGGTCGCCGCCGCTGGCTCGGCCGGCGCTGCCTCGGCGGGAGCCAACTCGGGGGGCGCGTCCATGGCGTCCTGCGGGTTGCTGCTGGGCGTGCGCAACAGGCCACTGCCCAGCGAGGGTGCAGCCCTGGCGGTTGCGGGCGACCCCTCGCGATCGGCCGACAGGGTCGGCACCTTGCGCGCCTTGCCGGCGAGCGAATGATCCGACACGGACGCCGCACCTGCGGCTGCAGCCGGTGCTTGCGCCGGCGACTGAGCACGTTTGGGCGGGGGCGGTGGCGGTCTGCTGTCGGGTGCCGCGGTTGGCAGCGCGGCCTCCGCCCCATCACCCTCTTTCACCTTGCGCGGACGGCCCACGCCAAACTCATCGAACTCCCCGGCGGCGCTGCCGAAAATGTCCATCTGGTCACCCAGAGGCAGGCCCTTGCCGCCGCTGCCACCGCTGGATCGGGACGGCGGCGTCCAGCGCGCGCCGCCAATCGAGTCTCGGCGGCGCTCGCGCAGGGCGTTGATGATCACCCCCAAGATGATGAGGATTCCCAATATCAGCAGGGCCAGCTGCAACTTGTTCATGACGAATGCCCCCGGAGCGTGTTGGTCTCGAAATCTCGCCCGCCGGCTTCAATCCCCGGATGGATCGATGTGGCGGTCACGTGCTGTCACCTTCGCCCACTTCGGTCAGGGCAACCGCCTGATCGACATCGACGCTGACCAGTCGCGACACCCCTGGCTCCTGCATGGTGACGCCGTGCAATTGATGCGCGAGTTCCATCGTGATTTTGTTGTGGGTGATGATAATGAATTGCACGTTCTGCGACATTTCGCGCACGACCTCGCAAAAGCGGCTGACGTTGGCGTCGTCCAGCGGGGCATCGACCTCGTCCATCAGGCAGAACGGTGCCGGGTTGAGCTCGAACAGGCCCAGCAGCAGGGCGACCGCCGTCATCGCCTTTTCGCCCCCCGACAGAAGCTGGATGGTCGCATTGCGTTTGCCGGGCGGCCGCGCCATCACCCGCACCCCGGCATTGAGCAGGTCATCGCCGATCAGCTCCAGGGTGGCTTCGCCGCCCCCGAACAATTTCGGGAAGCGATCGCGAAACACCGTGTTGACCCGATCGAAGGTGTCACGAAACAGGGCCTTGGTGTCGCCGTCGATCTTCTGCATGGCGGCCTCCAGCGTTTCCAGCGCCCCGCTCAAGTCCGCGTGCTGGGCCTCTAGATAGTGCGCGCGTGTCTGGGCCTCTTCGAGCTCCTGAATGGCCGCGAGGTTGATCGCGCCGAGGCGCTCGATGCGCCGGATGACGCTGGCCAGTTGGTCTTCACACGCGGTCGGCGTGAGGTCGGCGGCGATGTTGGCGGCCAGCTGCCCACGGCTGACACCGCTCTCGGCAAGCTGCGCATCCAGCGCCTCGCCCCGCGTGCGGCAGTTCTCGGCCTTGAGTTGCAGGGCCTGAAGGGTCTCGTTCTCGCGCTCCCGACGCTGTTCGGCCTGCTGCAGATCGACCTGCGACCCGTGCAGTTGCCGCTCCGCAGCCTCGGCAACACCGCGCTTGCCGCGGAGCGCGTCGCGTCGCTCGGCCAATGCGGCCTCGGCGGCGGTGACCGCTGCGGCCTGCACGGCCAGCGGCTCGGTCCACTGCTGGGCCTGGGCGCCGTGGGCACTGACCTGGGCGTCGAGGTGACGCAATTGCTCGGACAAGGCCTGCTGGCTCGACAGCAGCGCGGCCAGCGTCGATTCGGCACCGGCACGCTCCACCGCCAGTCGCTGCGCCTGTTGCGCCCGGGCGTGATGCGATGCGCGGCTGCGCTGCACACCGTCGCGGGCCTTGGCCAGCGCCTGCTGATGTTCGCCCCGCGCCTGGCGCAGCGCCTGCGACTGCGCTTCAAGGGCCACCAGACCGGCCCGTGTGTCGGCCAGCTCGACCTCGGCTTCGTTGAACTGCTGCTGGGTTTCCTGCCGCTCCTGCGCCAACCGCGCGGCGCGTTGCTGGGTCTGTTCGAGGCGTACCTTGAGCGACTGTTGCTGCGCCAGCTTCTGCGCGTGGCGTGACTGAGCCTGATCGGTGGCCTGCGCAACGCTGCGGCGCTGCGCCTCCAGCGCCTGGATGCGGGCGGCCAGCGCGCCCAGCGTGGTGTTGAGGTCCGCGACCGTGGCCTCAACGTCGCTGCGCGCCTTGACCAAGGCCTTGAGCTGGCGGCGCCGTTCGATCACCCCGCTCTGCCCCTGGCCCCGCTGCGGGTAGCGCACCCAGTCGCGTCCTGCCCAGACGCCGTCCGGCGTGATGCACGACTGCCCTGCGGCGAGTTGCGACTGACGTGCGATGAGCGCGGCAAGATCGGCAACCGCTTCGATGTCACGCAGCCAGTCACCCAGCGCCGACGGGCCCCGCACGTGGGCCGCCAGCGCCGTGTCGCCCGGCCGCACGGAAACAACCGCTTCAGTGCGATCGACCATGATCACCGCACCGCGCTCCGGGCCTTGGGCCGCAGGCTGGCATGCTCGCGCGTCCAGCCCCACCGGCGCGCTCAGCACGGCGTGCAGCACATGCTCGACGGCCGGCTCCCAACCGGCATCAACCTCGATGCGCTCGGCGAGCTTTGGTGCGTCCTGCACGCCGCACTCGGCCCACCACTGCTTGAGTGCTGCTTCGTCATTGCGCAGCGCGGCGGCCTGCAGGGTCTCAAGCGAGGCCTGCTGACCCTTGATGCCCTGCAAATGCTGACGCGCGTCATGCAACGTCTGCTCGTGTTGCCGGCGCTCGTCACGCAAGGTCGAGAGCTGCGACTCCATGCTGCCCAGCTGCGCGCGCCCGTCGGCCAGGGTCGCGGCCAGGGCTTCGGCCTCTTGATCGGCGCCCGCAAGGGCCTGCACCAACGCAATGATGTCGAGCGTCGCGGCCTCGTCGGTCAATCGCTTGAGCCGGGCCTCGGCTTGCACTCGGGCACGGTCCAGTGCCTGCACCCGCACCCGCTCGGATTCGGTCTTGGCCAGTGGCGCTTCGGCGCTCTGCGAAAATTGCTCCCAAAGTTGCTGGGCTTCGGCCAGGGCAAATTCCTGGCGCTCAAGATCACGCAGGGCTTCGGCCTCGAGCGCTTCGGCTTCAGCGAGACGCTGCAACAAGGCAGCCAGATTCTGGTCTGCTTCGGCGTGCCGCGCGGCCTCGCGATCACGGCGCGCCAGTGTGTCGTTGCGGCGACGGTCGAGTTCGTCCCGTTCGCGGGTCTGCATGTCGCGCAGGGCCTGGGTATGCGCCAGGGTCTGCTGGGCCTGAGTGCGCGCCGATTCGGCTTCGTAGACGCGTGCCTGCTCGGCGTTGATGGCCGCTTCGGTCTCGCGCAGGGCGCGCTCCGCCTGCTCGCGCGCCGCACGCGCGGCGGCCAGGGAGTGCACGGCGGCGTCCTGCGAGGCCTGCTGCGCGGCGATCTGCTGCGCGATGCCCGCCGATTCTTGCGCCACAGCCTGGGCGCGCAGGTACAGCAACTCGGCGCGTAGACGCCGCTCGTCGGCCTTGAGCGTGGTGTATTTCTCGGCATTGGCCGCCTGCCTGGTCAACGCCTGGATGCGACCATCAATTTCACCCCGCAGATCGTTGAGACGATCGAGGTTCTCGCGGGTGGCGCGGATGCGGCTCTCGGTCTCGCGACGCCGATCCTTGTATTTGCTAATGCCGGCCGCCTCTTCAAGCCATTGCCGCAGCTCTTCGGGCTTGGCCTCGACCATGCGGCTGACCATGCCCTGCTCGATGATGGCATATTGATTCTTGCCGCCGAGTCCGGTACCGAGAAACAGGTCGGTGACGTCACGCTTCAGGCATTTGCGCCCGTTCAGAAAATACTGCGAGCCGGCGGCGCGGCTGAGTTCGCGGCGCACCGAGATTTCGCTGTAAGCGGCGTAGGTGCCGGTGATCTGCCCGTCCTGATTGTCGAACAGCAACTCCACGCTGGCCCGGCCGATCGGCTTGCGGGTCTTCGAGCCGTTGAAGATCACGTCCTCGGCATCGGCGCCGCGCAGGTTTTTCATGCTGGACTCGCCCAGCACCCAGCGCACCGCGTCAATGATGTTGGATTTGCCGCAGCCGTTCGGACCGACCACGCTCGTCAGGTTGGACGGCAGCAGCAACTGGGTCGGATCGACAAATGATTTGAAGCCGGCGAGCTTGATCCCCGACAGGCGCATGCGATTTCCGTGAATTGCAGATCTGAAGCCCGTCGCGCCTGACAACGTGCATGACGGCGAGCCTCCCCACACCGAGCCAGCCCGACAATGGGCGCCCCACTGAACGGCGGTTGACGGCGCATCCGCTCAGGTGTGTCGCGATAGTTTAATTTAGCGCGCCCTGCCCCGTCGCCCCGACCTGATTCGCCCATGACCCCACACGCTTCGCAGTCACTCGAAACCTTTCCCAACCCCGCGCCGGCGCGCGATTACGTCATCCGCATGCGCCTGCCGGAGTTCACCTGCTTGTGCCCCAAGACCGGGCAGCCGGACTTCGCAACGCTGTATCTGGAATACATTGCCGACCAGCACTGCGTGGAACTGAAAAGCCTGAAGCTCTATATCTGGCGCTTCCGCAATGAGGGCTGCTTCCACGAGGCGGTCACCAACCGCATGCTGGACGACCTGGTGGCGGCCACCCGGCCGCGCTTCATGCGCCTGACCGCGGTCTTCAACGTGCGTGGTGGTGTGTACACCCACGTGACGGCCGAACACTGCGCGCCGGGCTACGTGCCCTGCCTGCCCCCACCGGCCTGGCATCTCGATCCCACGGGGGCCGGAAACACGCCCGGGGTCTGAGCGGGGGCGCTCAAGTCTTCTGGCCCGACGCGAGCAGTCCGGCCAGCACGTTGACCGTGACCCAGCGGGCGTGCCCCATATCGCCCCGGTAAACCCATACCGGATCGCCGGGCCCGCCAAGGCTGGACACGATGAGACCGGCGCCGGCGAAGTTCTGGTCACGCGTGTCTTCATTGATCGTCACGAGGGCAGCGAGGCCGGCCGCTTTGGCAGCCGCCAACCCCATGGCGGAATCTTCGACGGCCACACACTGGGCGGCCGTCAGGCCGAGGCGCTGCAGGGCCAGCTGGTACAGCATGGGATGCGGCTTTTTGTGGGTGACCTCTTCGCCACTGGCAATCACCTCGATTGCCGCGCGCAACTCGGGACGCAGGCTAAATTCCAGCACCGGGTCCAGCGTGCGCCGCGACGCGTTGGAGACGATGGCCAGGCGGATGCCGGCATCCCGCGCCTCGCAGATCAGCCGCTCCACCCCGGCGCGCAACGGGATCTGACCCGCCGCGACCCGGTCGCGAAAGAAATCGGACTTGAGCTGATGGACCTTGGCGATCCACTGGTCCGGGTCGCGCGCAACGGCGGCGGATTCTGGCCCCAACTCCGGGGCGTAGGCATCCAGATAGTGGCGGATGCGTTCACGCCCTCCGGGCTGCTTGAGCAGCGTGCGGTACAGATCGCGATCCCAACGAAACGGCACGCCCAGCGAGTCGAATGCCTGATTGTAGGCGGGATGGTGTCCTAACCCTTCAGTGTCGGCCAAGGTGCCGTCGACATCGAAGAGGATCGCTTCGAGCGTCATGCCGCAAGCCCAGCGTGGCGGGAGACCGATTTCATGGCGAACCATTACGAATGAAAGGACGCGCGGAATCTATCAAACTCGGCTGAATGAGGACGAAAGGACGATTTGCGCCGACACCGAGCGGGCCGCTGCACGAGGGCTCGCTGCAAACGGCAGCGGCGAGCTGGATCAGCGCCCGCCGCCAGAACGGCCAATGGTGGGTGCGCATCGACGACCTGGATGCCGCACGCTGCCCGCCCGGCGCAACGGCCTGCATCCTGCAGCAGTTGGAGGCCTACGGCCTGCACTGGGACGGGCACCCTGTCTACCAGACGCAGCATGTCGAACGGTATCGCCACGCGCGTGAGGTGCTGGCCCGGGCCGGCGTGGTCTATCCCTGTGACTGCACCCGCGCCGAGCGACGGGCGCGGCTGCAGGAGACGCCTGCGGCCTACGATCAGCATTGCTGGCGTCATCCCCACACGCCGGCTCGAACCCCGGCCTGGCGCCTGATACTGGATGACGCTGATCTGCACTGGAACGACCAACTGCAAGGCCCGCAACACGCCACGCGCGCGCAATTGGGCGACCCGATCATCTGGCGCCAAGACGACATCCCCGGTTACGCCCTGGCGTGCGCGGTTGATGAATCCGCGATGGCGATCACCGAAGTGGTCCGCGGCGACGATCTGAGGCAGGAGACCGCGCCGCAATTGCAAATTGCCCGAACGCTGGGCCATCGCCCCGCGAAATACCACCACGTGCCGCTGGTCATGGACGCGTCAGGCCGGAAGATGAGCAAGCAGAATCATGCGGCGCCCCTGCCTGATGACCCCAGCGGCATGTCGGCGGCGATGCTGCGCGTGCTCACCCGGCTGGGACACACGCTACCGCCAATGCTGCACCGTGCAGCGCCCGTGCTGCAGCTGCGCTGCGTTCTCGAGAGCCTCAGGGCGTCCTGAGGCGCGCATGGCCTTCACCGGCAGCATCTGGCATGATTCAATGATGCACTGCACAAAAATACCTGACACCGATGTCTGAAATCCGGATCATCAAGAAGTACCCGAACCGCCGTCTTTACGATACGGCCATCAGCCGCTACATCACGCTTGAAGACATTCGCAAGCTGGTGATCAGCGGCGTGCAGTTCAAAGTCGAAGACAAGCGCACGCGGGATGACATCACCCGCGGCATCCTGCTTCAGGTGATCGCCGAGCGGGAAGAGAACGGCACGCCGATCTTCACCAACGACCTGCTGCAGTTCATCATCCGCTTCTACGACGACCCCATGCAGACCAGCATCAGCCGCTACCTGGAGCTGTCGATGAAGCTGTACTCCGAGCAGCACCAGCACTTCACCGAGCAGCTGCGCAACATGCTTGGGCAGGCGCAACAGCCGTTGCAGATGCTCAAGGAGCTGGCCGATGGGCAACGGCCGCTGTGGCGCACGGTTCGCAGCGAGTTCGTTCGCAGCCTCTCGGAGCGTGCCCGGGCCATCAAGCCCAGCAGCAAGTAGGCGGGCCGCTGGCACGGCATTTGCTCACTGAAATCATTGCCAAGCGGGTGCAGCACAGGCTCGCAGAGGCACCATCGGTCTACCGCCGCAACGCAGCATGAACGTCTTCAAGTCGCTAATAAACAGGGTTACTTTCCACCCGCAAGAGATTTGACAACACTCAAGGTCATCTTTATACTGCACCGCAACAAAGTCCGGAAACAAAAAACCCGACACGGGTGCCGGGCTTTAAACAGTCTCCTCCAGAAAGGCCAAGCGCCTTTCTCGCACCTTGCCCCCGGTCTCCGGGGGCTCTTTTTATTGTGTCCCGCAAAAATGCAGGCATCGGTGCCTAACGGCCGATGAACGGCTCTTGTGAATTGGATTCTCTACCACTTCATGGGCGCACGCAATCCCCAATCTTGCTGGCGCCCTTGCTCTTCCCAGGCGCGAGACAAGGCGGTTGCCAGAACAGAATGGTGCGCCGCACCATTATTCTCTCCAACTGATTGATATCGTTGTGCATTAAGTTTTGAGATGCAATTGACAACACTCAGGGTCATCTCTATACTGCACTGCAACAAAGTCCGGAAATAAAAAACCCGACACGGGTGCCGGGCTTTAAATGGTCTCCTCCAGAAAGGCCACGCGCCTTTCTAGCACCTTGCCCTCCGGATTCCGGGGGGCTCTTTTATTTTTGTCCCCCCTCCAGAGGCCAGATTTGTTGAGCTCTTCTGGTCACGCCTGCGCCTGACCGCAGCGCTTATCGCACCATTATCGGGCACCTGAAGTCAGAGTGCAACAATGGGTCTCAAATCCAGTCGTCTCACGCAACCGCCCGTCGCGCGAGCCGGACGGCGCGCACAAAAAACGGCCTTTCGGCCGTTTTTTGTTTTCTGCGGAAGCCGGTCGCTTCAAGCGACAACTTCGTCCAAGGCCTTCATCGACAGGCGAATTTTGCCGTCACGGCTGACTTCCAGCACCTTGACGCGCACGACCTGCCCTTCTTTGACCACTTCCTCGACCTTCTCCACGCGCTTGTCGGCCAGTTGCGAGATGTGGACCAGCCCATCCTTGCCCGGCGCGATGGTGACGAACGCACCGAAGTCCATGATCTTGGCGACCTTGCCTTCATAGATCGCACCGACTTCCACATCTTTGGTGAGCATCTCGATCCGGCTGATCGCGGCTTGGGCGGCTTCGGTGCTGGTGGCGGCGACCTTGATCGTGCCGTCGTCACTGATGTCGATCTGCGTATTGGTTTCCCGGGTAATGGCCTGAATGGTCGCCCCCCCCTTGCCGATCACTTCGCGAATCTTGTCCGGATGAATCTTGATCGTCGTGATCCGCGGCGCGTGCTCGGAAACATCCGAACGCGGCGCTGCAATCACTTCGTTCATCGCCTCAAGAATGTGCAGGCGGGCCGCCTTGGCTTGCTCCAGGGCCTTTTGCATGATCTCGCCGGTAATGCCTGCGATCTTGATGTCCATCTGCAGCGCCGTCACGCCATTGGCCGTGCCGGCAACCTTGAAGTCCATGTCGCCCAGATGGTCTTCATCGCCGAGAATATCGGTCAATACGGCCCAGTCACTGCCTTCCAGAATCAGCCCCATCGCAACGCCGGCAACCGGCGCCTTGATGGGCACGCCGGCGTCCATCAACGCCAGGCAGGCGCCACAGACTGATGCCATCGACGATGAACCATTCGACTCGGTCACCTCCGACACCACGCGCACGACATACGGAAACTCGGTCGTCAAGTCAGGCATGACCGCCGCTACGCCCCGCTTGGCGAGGCGTCCGTGGCCGATTTCACGGCGCTTGGGCATGTTCATGCGGCCGGTTTCGCCGACGCAATAAGGAGGAAAGTTGTAGTGGAACATGAAGCGCTCGTGCCACTCGCCCTCGATCGCATCGATGATCTGGTAGTCCTTGCCGGTGCCCAGGGTCGCGACGGCCAGCACTTGGGTTTCGCCGCGGGTGAACAGCGCCGAACCGTGGGTGCGCGGCAAAACGCCTGCCGCCACAGACAACGGGCGCACGGTGGTGCGATCACGACCGTCGATACGCGGTTGCCCTTCGAGAATGCGGCCCCGCACCACCTTGGCCTCCAGCTCGTGCAAGGCATCCTTCACGTCGCGGTCACCCAGCGTTTCGGGCTTGGCGCCCACGGCTTCGGCGCGGATCGCGTTGATTGCGGCCACGCGCTCCTTCTTGTCGGTCAGCGTGTACGCATCGGCAATGCGCCCTTCGTACGCCGCCGCGAAGCCGCTCACCGCGCTGGTGTCCGGCGCCCGCCAGTCCCACTTGGGCAGACCGGCTTCGGCAACAAGCTCGTTGATGGCGACGATGGCCGCCTGCATCTGTTCGTGGCCAAACAACACCGCGCCCAGCATGACCTCTTCCGAGAGCATCTTGGCCTCGGACTCGACCATCAACACGGCGTCTTTGGTGCCCGCGACAACCAAATCCAGTTCGGACGTCTTCAGCTGACTCTCGGTCGGGTTGAGAATGAAGTTGCCGTCCTGGAAGCCGACACGCGCCGCGCCAATCGGTCCCGCAAAGGGGGCGCCGGTCAGCGCAACGGCCGCTGAGGCGCCGATCATGGCGGGAATGTCGCCGCTGATTTCAGGGTTCAGGGACAGCACGGTGGCGGCCACCTGAACTTCGTTGAAAAAGCCGTCCGGAAACAGCGGGCGCAACGGGCGGTCGATAAGACGCGAGGTCAGCGTTTCCTTCTCGGTCGGACGCCCTTCACGCTTGAAGAAGCCGCCGGGGATGCGACCGCCGGCGTAGAAACGCTCCATGTAATCCACCGTCAGCGGGAAGAAGCCCTGGTCGGGCTTTGCATCCTTGCGCGCGACGACGTTGACCATGACCACGGTCTCGCCCATCGATACGATGACGCTGCAGGCCTGCCGCGCGATGGCGCCGGTTTCCAGGGTGACGGTCTGACCACCGAACTGAAAGCTTTTCTTGACTGCCGTTGCCGGCGTGGCGGGAATAGCCATTAATCATTTCTCCATAAACAAATAAATCGCCGCCGGAGATCCTCCGGCGGCGTCAGAAATTCAAATTGTTTCTGGCCGCCCGACACGTCGACCAGCACCGCAGAACTCAAGAAGCCTGATCGCTCAGCGACGCAGGCCGAGCTCGCCGATCAATTTCAGATAGCGACCTTCGTCCTTGCCCTTGAGATAGTCGAGCAGGCTGCGGCGACGATTGACCATTTTCAACAGGCCACGGCGGCTGTGGTGGTCTTTCTTGTTCGCGGAAAAATGGCCCATCAACCCGGTGATGCGGGCCGTCAGCAAGGCCACCTGCACTTCAGGCGACCCGGTATCGTTGGCAACGCGCGCGAACTTCTTTGCAACATCAGCCTTCTCGGCCACAGACATCGTCATCTCGAATGCTCCAGAACAGCGTTCATATAAGTCGTTAATCAAGCCGCGTATTGTAGTCAGCGACAGCCCCACCACGCAACTCGCTCTAAGGCTTTTCGTCTCTTAAAAGCCACCGTTTCGGCCACAGCAGGCCATCGTCGCGCCAAACGGCCAGGCTGATCGCCACACCTTCCCCGTCGATAACCGCCACCTCTCGCTGCGCTGCGCCCACTTCTGACGCGGCGCTGTCTTGCACGGCGATCGGCTGGCCCGCACGGAGCTGTGCCGCCTGCGGCCCCGTAACCACCACTTTGGGCCACTGCACCAGCGCCGATGACAGCGGGAGCAGGCAGGCGTCCAACGCGACGTGTCCCCCGTCGCTCGCAATGGCCTGCAGCTGCGAAAGGGCGTATTGCGTGCCGCGGAATGGCGTGACCCACCGTCGCCGCAAACCGGTGAGATGGGCCAATGTTCCCACTTTTTGCGCCAGGTCTTCAGCCAGCACCCGGATGTAGGTGCCTTTGGAGCACTGCACGTCGATGACCCATTGCATGGGCTGCCAGTCGACCAGCTTGAGCTGATGAATGACGATGTCTCTGGGCGCGCGCGCAATCTCCACCCCCTCGCGCGCCAGCGCGTAGAGCCGCTTCCCCTCGTGCTTCAGTGCCGACACCATGGGTGGAATTTGTGTTTGAGGGCCACAACTGGCGTCGAGCATCGCGATCACTTGCGCGGCATCGTGCGCCGGCACCGATGCCGATTCGATGACCGTGCCGTCTGCGTCTCCGCTGTCGGTTCTGGCCCCCAAACAGATGGTGGCCCGATAGGCCTTGTCGGACGCCAGCAATTGGCCGCTGAGCTTTGTGGCGTTGCCAAGGCAGATCGGCAGCATGCCGGTGGCCATGGGGTCCAGGCTGCCGGTGTGCCCGGCCTTGTCCGCCTGGAACAGACGCCGGACCTCCATCAACGCCGCGTTGGAGGTAATGCCTGGGGGTTTGTCGAGCAGCAAAATGCCATCTACCGCGCGTTTCGGGCGACGCGGTTTGCTCATCCGTCGTTGCTGGACCCGTTAACACTGCCGTCGGGCTCGGCCTGCTGGCGTGCGGCCGCCACACGGTCGTCCGCCGCCCGCGCATCGCGAATGATGGCAGCAATGCGGTCCCCTTCACGCAACGCGCGATCGGCCAGAAATCGCAACTCAGGAATGTAGCGCAGGGTGAGTTGCCGGCCCAGATCACGGCGCAGTTTGCCGCTGGCGTGATTCAGCACCTTGACGGACTGCGCCAGCGCGGCGTCGTCGCCAAAGCTGCTGACCTTGATGTTGGCCGACCGCATATCGGCCGCGGCATCGACTGCAGTGACCGTAATGTCGCCAATGCGCGGATCCCTGAGCTCGCGAATCAGCACCGACAGCACTTCCTGCAGTTGCTGATTGATCCTTGAGGTACGGGAAAACTCTTTAGGCATGGGCGCCCGATCCTCGCAACGGAAGCGACTTCAATGCCGTGTCCATGATGAGCGCGGCGACCTCACGCCGCCGCCGTCTTGACGGACCGCTTCACTTCGAAGCGCTGGAAGCACTCGATCTGGTCGCCGACCTTGACGTCGTTGTAATCCTTCACGCCGATGCCGCATTCAGTCCCGGCCTCAACCTTGTTGACGTCATCCTTGAAGCGGCGCAGCGATTCCAGCGTGCCTTCGTAGATGACCGTGTTGTCCCGCAGAACGCGGATGGGCAGCGCACGTTGCACCGAGCCTTCCATGACCAGACAGCCTGCAACGCTGCCGAGCTTGGCGCTGCGGAACACGTCGCGAACCTGCGCGGTGCCGACAATCTGCTCGCGGGTCTCGGTGCCCAGCAAGCCCGAGATGGCGTCACTGACCTCATCGAGCACGTTGTAAATGATCGAGTAGTAGCGCACGTCCACACCGGTGTCCTGGATGCGCTTGCGCGCACCGGCATCGGCACGGACGTTGAAGCCGATGATGATGGCCTTCGAGGCCAGCGCCAGGTCGACGTCGGATTCGTTGATGCCGCCGATCCCGGCGGACAGCACGTTGACGCGCACTTCCTCGCTCGGCAGATTGCGCAACGCCTCGGAGAGCGCTTCAGCCGAGCCCTGCACGTCAGCCTTGATCATCAAGGTCAACTGCTTGATCTCGCCTTCGCCCATGCGCGCCAGAATCTGGTCCATGCGCAAGGCCTGGTTCTGAGCCAGGCGCTGCTCACGCGCCTTGCCTTCACGCAGGTCGGCCAGTTCGCGCGCCTTCTTCTCATCGCCAACCACCACCACGTCGTCGCCCGCCTCCGGCACACCGGACAGGCCAAGCACCTGCACGGGAATTGACGGCCCAGCGGTTTTCACCGGACGCCCTGCCTCATCAAACATGGCACGCACGCGGCCGAAATACTGGCCCGTGAGAATCACGTCGCCCTGTTTCAGGGTGCCGCTGCGCACCAACACGGTCGCCACCGGGCCGCGACCCTTTTCAAGAGAGGATTCGACCACGGTGCCGCGCGCATCGGCGTCGATCTGCGAGGTGAGCTCCAACACTTCCGACTGCAAGAGAATCGCCTCGAGCAGCTTGTCGATGCCCTCGCCGGTGTGCGAGGAAACGCCCACGAACTGGTATTCGCCGCCCCATTCTTCAGAGATGACCTGCTCTTGCGACAGGTCGTTGCGGACCTTGTCGAGATCGGCGTCCGGCTTGTCGATCTTGGTGATGGCCACGACCATGGGCGCGCCCGCGGCACGGGCGTGCTGAATGGCTTCTTTGGTCTGCGGCTTGACGCCGTCGTCAGCCGCCACCACGAGCACCACAATATCGGTGATCTGGGCGCCGCGGGCCCGCATGCGGGTGAAGGCGGCGTGGCCCGGCGTGTCGAGAAAACTGATCACGCCCTTTTCGGTTTCGACATGGTAGGCGCCGATGTGCTGGGTAATGCCCCCCGCTTCGCCCGACGCCACTTTGGTCTTGCGAATGTAGTCGAGCAGGCTGGTCTTGCCGTGGTCCACGTGGCCCATGATGGTCACGACCGGTGGGCGCGGCACACGCTCGGCGTCGCTGACCTCGGCGAAAACCGCTTGTTCAAGTGACTCCTCGACGTCGGTGGCCTTCACCATCACGACGCGGTGGCCCATTTCCTCGACCATCAGCGCGGCCGTGTCTTGATCAAGACTCTGATTGATCGTTGCCATCAGGCCGTTCTTCATCATCAGCTTGATGAGCTCGGTGGCCTTCACCGCCATGCGGTTGGCCAACTCGCCGACGGTGATGATTTCGGGCACTTCGACATCGCGCACCACCGGCGCGGTGGGGCGCTCGAAGGCATGTTGGTTGTCAATCTGTACCCGGCCGCCACTGCTCTTGCGGCTCTTCTTGTCCCGTTTGCCGGACTTGCCCTCGGCCACGTGCAATTCTTTGCGACCCTTGCGGTCACCGTCGCGACGATCGCCGCGACGCGCGGGGGCGGTACCGGGCGCGGCCGCGGCGGCGGCAGGTGCGGCGGCACCTGGGGCGGTTCTGGCCGCCGGAGCCGCAACCGGCGCAGGCGTGGCGGCGCGCATCTCGGCCGATCGGCGAAGGTTTTCCTCGGCACGACGACGCGACTGGGAGGCTTCCCAGCGCTGGCGATACAACAAATCTTCTTTCAGCAGACGCTCGTGCTCGGCCTGATCCTGCTTGGCCTTTTCATCAGCGTCACGCAGGGCCTGCTCTTCGGCCTCTCGCGCGAGGCGCTCGGCTTCTTCCTGAGCGCGTTTAGCCTCGGCCTCGGCCGCCTTGCGCGCCGCGATCTGCTCGGCTTCCAGCGCCCGCCGGGCCGCTTCGGCCTCACGCACTGCCCGCTCTTCAGCGGTGGGCTCGGGCGCTGCAACCGGCTCTGGCAGCTCGGTCGGCACGAAGGTGCGGCGCTTGCGGACTTCAATGCTGACCGTCTTGGCCGGCGCGCCACGGGCGCCAGAAACCCTGAGTTCGCTGGTTTCTTTACGCTTCAGCGATATCCGCCGCACGCCCACGTCCGACTCGGCCGAGGCCGCCTCAGAAGACTCACCGGCCTGCCCGGTGGCGCGCGCGGTTTTCTGTCGCAAGTAGCTCAGCAGCGCGATCTTGTCTTGCGCGCTGATCGATGACGACGCTTCCTTCACGGACACGCCCGCCTCCCGAAATTGCGCAAGCAATTCGGTGACGGGGCGATTCAACTCATTGGCAAATTCAAGAACGGTAACTGTCGACATGCAAATCCTGTGGTTTCCGGCCGGAGCAGCGCTCAGGCGTAAACGCGACGGCGAGCCGCCATAATCAATTCTGATGCTGCTGCTTCGTCCATCTCGACGCTTTCCAGCAATTCGTCGGTGGCCAGGTCGGCGAGCTCGGTGGCGGTGCGGATACCCGCCTCGTTGAGCACATCGGCAACCTGCGCGTCGATCCCCTCGACCGCGAGAAGGTCATCCTTGTCGCTGCCATCGGCGGCCGACTCGGCGCTGGCGATGGCCCGGGTCAGCAGCACGTCCTGGGCGCGATTTTTCAATTCGGTGACGATCTGTTCATCGAATTCCTCGATGCCCAACATCTCTTCGTCTGGCACATAAGCCACTTCTTCGAGCGAGGTGAACCCTTCCTGCACGAGGATGAGGGCCACCTCGGCATCGACGTCCAGATCGGCCATGAAGGTCTGCTGGATCGCCTGATTCTCGGTTTCCTTGCGCGCCTCGGCATCGGCGGCGGTCATCACGTTCAGGGTCCAGCCCGTCAGCTCGGAGGCGAGGCGCACGTTCTGGCCCCCGCGGCCGATTGCCTGGGCAAGTTTCTCTTCTGATACGCCGATGGTCATCGCATGGGCGTCTTCATCCACGACGATGTTCTCCACCTCGGCCGGGGCCATGGCATTGATCACGAACTGCGCGGTGTTCTCGTCCCACAGCACGATGTCGACGCGCTCACCCGCCAACTCGTTGGACACGGCCTGCACCCGCGAACCGCGCATGCCCACGCACGCACCGACCGGATCGATACGCTTGTCCTTGGCCTGCACCGCAATCTTGGCCCGCAGGCCGGGGTCACGCGCGGCGCCCTTGAGTTCAATCAGGCCCTGGGCGATTTCCGGCACTTCGAGCTTGAACAGCTCCATCAAAAAACGCGGATCGGTACGCGAGACAAAGATCTGCGGCCCGCGAATCTGCGCGCCCACCTCATAAATGAAACCGCGGACTCGGTCGCCCGGTCGCAGCGGCTCACGCTGAATCTGGTGGTCACGGGGAATGACCGCCTCGACGTTATTGCCCAGATCCATGATGATCGCGCCGCGCTCCATGCGCTTGACGATGCCGGTCAACAATTCGCCCACGCGACTGGTGTACGCCGCAACCACCATCGCCCGCTCCGCTTCGCGGATTTTCTGAATGATGACCTGCTTGGCCTTCTGGGCCCCGATCCGGCCAAAGTCCACCGAGTCCACCGGCGTCTCGATGACCTCCAACGGCTGAATTTCCGGATGGTCCTTCTGCGCGTAGGTCAGCTTGATCTGACGCTCCGGGAACTCGAAATCTTCTGAGTCATCCTCCAACACCGTCCACCGGCGATAACTGAGGTATTCGCCCGTTTCACGATCAATCTCGACACGGATATCGGCTTCATCCCCGTGATGCTCCTTGGTCGCCGATGCCAGTGCGGCCTCGAGCGCCTTGAAGATAATTTCATGCTCGACACCCTTCTCATTGGAGAGGACGTCAACCATCAGCAGGATGTTCTTATTCATGATTTGGCCATTTCACGGTCAAAATCGGGCACCAGACGGGCCCGCTCGATATCCTCATACGACACTTGCAGTCGCATTTCGGGAAGCGCAACTTCAATCCCGTTCGCATCGGCTGCCACCAGCACACCGGAGAAGCGGCGCCGATTCTCACGCGCCACGTGCAACTGAACCTTGATGGTCTCCCCAACAAACCGCTCGAAATGCGCCGGCTTGACCAGCGGACGGTCCATGCCCGGTGACGACACCTCAAGCTGGTAAGCCGTGCTGATCGGATCTTCAACATCCAGCAGCGCTGCCGCCTCGCGGCTCACGCGCTCACAGTCACCCAAAGTGATGCCGCCCGGCGCGTCGATGAACAGCCGCAGCATGGCGCTGTGCGAGCCCGCCGAAAACTCGATCAACACCAGCTCGTAACCGAGCGATTCGATCAAAGGCTCCAGCAAGTTGTTAAGTTTTTGATTAAGCACAGTAAATCTGATTAAGTCCCCACGAAACCGCAATAAAAAAGGCCCACAGAGGGGCCTCGTTTTCCGCCAAAGATTGGTAGCGGGGGCAGGATTCGAACCTACGACCTTCGGGTTATGAGCCCGACGAGCTGCCAGACTGCTCCACCCCGCACCAGACCTTCAAAACGCCTCCGAGGCCATCCTCGAAGGCCGAGCATTGTATGGAAGCGGCGGCGCTTCCGCAAGAGGCTGCCCGTAACTTTCTGAGCTACCAGCTCTTTTTGGAGACAGTGCTTACCTATCGGCTTGCTGCGTCGCACTTTAAGCCGTCAGTAGGTGCTCGCTTGGCGCACTGGAGGGAAGGGGCAAGAATTGCCGTGGGGCCCACCGGGGGCCCAACGGGGGCCTCTTTGGGGCCCAGCGAAGTTGCTTCAGACTCCTTTCTGACCGTCGGTCTCATTGTCGTCTACAAGCACCAAAAGTTCTCCAGGGGTGCACTCAAGGAACCTGCAAAGGTCCTCGATGGTGTCGGTGCTGGTCACGTACCCCGGCGTGTTCGCAATCCGTGAAAGGGTCGGCCGCGACAACCCAGTGGCCTGACTCACCTCTGTGAGCGGAATACGTCGCCTCTCACGAAAGGATTTCTCGTCGAGAAGTTGGTTGAAAAGGATTCGAATCACGTCATTTGCGCTTCTTAGGACTTAAACGACTCATATAGTTGCCATATGTAAGGTCTATGATACGATTCATGTGCGGCATGTTCGTTTCACAGACTTTCCACGGAGACATTATATGAGTCAAACCTATCTCACGACAGCTGAGCTGTCGGACCGCATCAAATACGACACCCGGACCATTCGAGAGCGCCTGAAAGACTCAGTCCTACTCGAGGGTCGTCACTACTTTCGCCCCTTCGGCGGCCGGAAGATCCTCTACGTCTGGGAGGCTATCGAGTCCGACATGCTTGAAATGGCCTCATTAGGCCAGTTCAAGTCAATCCCGATGGCAAACGGGACCCAGTGCCATGGGTAGCGTTCGAGTGAAAAGAGACAAGCTGTTTATCGACTTCCGATATCTCGGCGAGCGGTGCCGAGAGTACACGGCGCTCCCCGACACCAAACCCAATCGCAAGCTGCTTCAACAGTTGCTCACCCGCGTTGAATCCGAAATCTCCATCGGCACCTTCAACTATCTGGCCACCTTCCCGGGCAGCAAGACGGGCATCAAGCTCTCACAGCGCCGGGAGGGCGCCGACGTTGGCGAGATGTCCAACTCTGCTGAGTTGATGACGTCAGGTGGGGGCAGGCAGGGAGCTGGTGTTGCTGCCGCCAGTGATGCGGCAGCGGCCACCCCACTGTTCCGTGACTTTGCCGAGCTGTGGGTGCAGGAGTGTGGTCTGGGTTGGCGGGATTCGCATCGGGCGACGGTGCGGTCGACTCTAGATCGTCATCTGATTCCGGCCTTTGGTGAGGTGCCGGTGGGGCTGATCAGCAAGGCAGACGTTCTGCAGTTCAGAACAGCGCTGGCGAAGCGTTCCGGGCGCAGCGGAAATGCAACCCTATCGGCGAAGACAATCAATCGGGTGATCCAGGTGCTGGGTCAGATTCTGGATGAGGCAGTGGATCGTTTTGATTTCGTCAATCCGGTGAAGAAGGTGAAGCGCCTGCGGCAGTCGCGGGTAGAGATTCATCCCTTTTCGATGGAAGAGGTGCAGTTGCTGATCAGTACGGTGCGGCCGGACTACCGAAACTATCTGGTGGTGCGCTTCTTTACGGGCATGCGCACCGGTGAGTTGCATGGGCTGCACTGGTCACGGGTGGACTTCGAGCGACGGCTGATTCTGGTGCGGGAGTCTTGGGTGCGGGGTCGGCTGGATGAAACGAAGACCGATGGCTCGATGCGGGACATTGCAATGAGTCAGCCGGTGTTTGATGCGCTGATGGCGCAGCGGGAGGTGACCTACCAGCCCGGCGGGGACACGTTCGTGTTCGCCAACCGGAACGGCGAGCCCCTTGATGTGGACAACATCACCAATCGGGTCTGGTATCCCCTACTCCGTCATTTGGGTCTGACGAAGCGGCGTCCGTATCAAACGCGGCATACCTTCGCGACCTTGTTGCTGGCAGCCGGTGAGAACCCGGAGTTCGTGGCACGGCAGCTCGGTCATACGAACACGATGATGCTGTTCAAGACCTACAGCCGATATGTGCCGAATCTGACCCGGCGGGATGGTTCTGCCTTTGATCGCCTGGTGACAGGGGCGATGGTGCCGGCCAATGCGGCTGAGATGACGACGGTCAGCAGGAATGGTGGGGTGTCCGATGCCGCGTAATCAATCAGGGGGCGCGCAGAGGTCGGCGATCGGCAGAAATGATGCTCTTGCTGAACAGCCAGGACCAGTCACTTCAGCAGCGGACTTGCTGGAGCAGGTTGAATCCGAACTGGCTGCAGTTGCGCTTCGTCGTCGTGCTGCGCGCCTGACAGAGTCCTTGCTACCGCTCTTGACGGTGTCGAAAGAAGGCAAGGAGCTGTTGATCTGGATACGGGAGACAGCCGCTCGCGATAACTGCAGTGCACTCAGGCTGTGGGTGGCGGGGGAGTTGCTGGATCCGATGTTTGAGGTGGCCTGCGGCAGCGGGAGTGAGGTGACGGAGTTGTTGGGGCGTCTGGAGCGGCACTGTCTGTGGCAGGAAGCTGCGAATGACGAGAGCTGGGAATAACGCCATGCGCCTTGGGATTCGGGCGGTAGAAGATGCTGCGCTTGAGGACTGCAAGGGTCTGGTCAGCGAGCGGTATCTGCTGACCGAGGTACATCACTGCGTGAAGCAGGACGGGGAACGGTATCTGCGGCTGGTGCTGGACCATGCCGGTGGGACGGTGATGGGCCTGCTGTGGTCGGAGCGGGTGCATCTGGCGGCGTGGCTGAGCCTGATGGCGCCAGTTCAGGTCAGTGGCAGGGTGTTCACGAGTGGTGGTGATCGGGCGCTGAGCGTGGAGACGCTGTCAGCCATTCCAATATCGGGGATTGAGTGCGGTGTGGCGCTGCTGCCTCGACGGTTCTGTCCGGAGGTGGCGCTGGGGGCATTCGAGGCATTACAGAACTGGGCAGGCGCCCTGCCCTATGCGTTGCAGTGGTTCGTGGGCCGGGTCCTGCTGGATCCAAAGGTGGGTGTGGCCTTTTTGCGATGCAAGGCGGCTGCGCACTATCACCATGCCTACCGGGGCGGCCTGCTGGTGCACAGCACGGAGTTGATGGATCTGGCGGGGGTCATGGCGCAGCGGTTGATGCCGCCCAAGTTCGACACTTCCCGCCGATAAGTCATTGATTCTGCGT
>TARA_R110000822_G_scaffold292896_2_pt1 | contig 20463 bp, 30 predicted proteins | sample TARA_R110000822 | Tara Oceans TARA_R110000822 (sample SAMEA4397666) | marine metagenome | biome: Polar Biome; feature: [SRF] surface water layer (ENVO:00010504); material: water (ENVO:00002006), including particulate matter (ENVO:01000060) such as... | depth 5 m | reverse complement strand
TCTGTCGTGTACCAAGCCATTTTTGACTGACCGCTGATATACAAAAGTGTAACTGGTGGCTGCGCATAAGCTAAGTCATCTTCACCAAAAGTGTACAGCATATCGTCTATCTCTGAAGTATCCGTAACCTCGTAGCCTTCGCTATCGTAATGCAAAAGCTCTCCAAGTGTTGTCCCTCTAAATTCGTATCGTCTCATATCTCTGTTGTTTAGTATTCGATTAGTCTTTCATCGCCACCGTGCCGCAAAAACCAATCTTCCCATTCTCTATCAAAAAGCAATTCTCTTTGATTTAAGAGATAAAGGAATTCAGGTTCGTTCACATCAAAGTTATACGCAAAAAATGTTTCTAGAATTGAGTCCGCTTCATAGCTATTTAAACCAAAATAATCATTGGCTAAATCATATAACTCTTTCCAACTTCTCGGTGTACTGCTCATATCTCTGTTGTTTACAGTCCGATGTCTAGGATAGTATCGTTAACGTGTTCAGCAACCTCTCGGAAGTCCACCTCACGAAAAGATGCGCCCACCCAGTCTCCAACAATGCCATCACGGTAACCATCAATTTCAAGTACGTCATAAAGCCAATCTTCACACCAAGACGCATCGACTTGAAGTTCGCCTTGGTCAATAGCCGATTCAGCCATCGGCTCAAAGTAACTCCAAACTGAAAGTGTCCACGTTTCGTAATTTCTATATCCGTTCATGATTCTAAGTATTTGTATCTATCTATATGAAGTGTCCCCTTTTTAACCCCCGTACTTCGATTTGATACTTCCGCAGACCCTTTCGGCTGTTTCTTTATCTCCGTAAGTCGCCATTTGATCGGCTATGCAATCATCCCAAGGGTAGGCTTCGAGGTTGAACTTCTCTGAATATACCTCTTTTTTGGTGTTAATACCAAATTCTTTTTGCATTTTGATGTCTAAGTACATCCTCCAAAAATCAATTTTCTTTTGGTCAAGCTCTACAGTTTCCATTTCTACACCCTCCACACCCAGTCCTCCGTCCTCATCGTTCTCTTCCTCGCCTTGCGTTTCTTCTGCGTCTTCGACCTGACCGTCCCACTCGATTAACACACCGTCAAAAGACTCAATGTCAATGCCTGCCTTTGTAATGTACTTGCCGTTTGGTAAGTCTGTAGGCATTCCCTCGTCATCAATCATGATGACGGTCGTACCTGCGCCAAACGCCTTGTCTTCTGTAGCTATGACCTTGCCATTATTGAGAGTGATTTCAGAATAAAACTTGCGCTTGATACTGAACCAAATCTTTTTAAGTGTCTTCAAAGTGGTGGTTGGTTTTAATTTCGTGCTAAGTTGCTCCACCTTATCAATGAAGTAGCCTTCAATGCTTAGGCCGCGAATGCTCCCCTCTTTTACCTGCGACCATAACTCATCGTTTTCCACCTTCATTCGGACGCACCAGCTACCTTCAGGTAAATCCAAACCAAAGTGTTTTGACTTGTCCATAGCTGGGTCTGCCACAATCCACGACTCCACCACATGGACATCTTCCACAGGAACTTCATGCTCAAGTGTGTGTTCGTTGGTTCGACTGTGCTTCATGTAAAGCTCACTCGCCAACTTTACCGTCTCCTTAGAGAAATAAACGTCATATTCCTCATCGTTTACCTCATCATAACGAGGGATAAGCTTGTCAGGAATGAGGGCTGCACCAATCAAAGTTCGCTTGTCCTCCTCGATTTTAGCGAGAGAAAGGGCTTTCGTGTTCTTGCCTTTAGAAAAGAACAAGAAATTCTCTTCGATGGCAGGGAATTTTACGAGCGAAATTGCCTCAACGGGTAAGCCTGTGGCTTCATCCCCGATCAAAAGTTCTACTAGTCTTCGTTCCATGTGGTTATTTCTATTCTTCTATATAGGCTGTTTACAAATATATCTGCTGATTCAATCTGTCCTGAGCTGACATTTGACCTTGAAGTTGTGATTGCACCACATACGCTTGCATTGATGGCGTGTCTGTACGTTGGAGCATAAGTGGGACTCCTTCTGTTGTGGGGTCAATACTTCGTGGATTTGTGTATCCACCTCCTCCACTACCCTGTTCTCCAATTCCTCCTCCCGAATCACCGCTTTTCGCAAAGACCGATTTAATACTTGCAAAAGTTCCTACGACTGTTGCTAGTGCCGTGGCAATATATGCCGCCATAACAATTGGATTGCCTCCTTTTTTTGCAGAGTTTTTAACCGCACCTGCTACTGCCGCAGCCATAGCAATAGATTGGTTCACAATGATGTCTGCTATAGCTAGTCTCCTTTGTGCCTTTTGATTTCCTTCAGACACTCCTTGCATCTCTCTTAGCAGACCCGATACGGCATTGCCAAATTTCTGATATGCGGCCAATTTAGAGTCTTGAGTTTTCTGTGTTGTATTTTTTTCTTTGTCTGAGTATTTTGTTATGATGCCGTTTCTTTCAATCAGATAATCTTCTTCTATTTGCAAAAGTGCAGCGGCATCATCTTTTGCAAGTAGTTGTAAAGCTAGGAATCGTTCTTGCGCTCTAAGCAGTTCGTTCTGCTCGTCTGTGTTGAGGGCTTCTAAAAGAGTGGCTTTCTTGAAAGCTTCCGCTTCCGCATCAGCATCTGCTTCGTCTTCCCTTTGCTGTTTGTAGTCGGCAATGATTGCTTTCCTTTTCTCTTCGTATTCCGCATCTAAAGCTAAGACATCCAACAAGTCTCCTCCTCTATCTACAAGTTCCTGTTCAGCCGCTTTCTGTTGAATTGCAAGACGCTTCAATTCTCTCTTCTCATCGTCTTCAATCAACCTTAAACTTGCCTCGATTTGTGCCTCTACCCTTTGATTGGCAAGCCACTTAGCATCGGCTGCCGCTTCCATCGCTGCGGTTTTCTTAGCTGCTTCTGCCTCTCTTTGTAGTTGTAAAGCATCTTTATCTGCGGTTGCCGCGTCTTCTTGAAGTTTCCTTTGTGCTTCTATTTGATCGGTGATTCTCTGTTTAATTATATTGATTTCCGAATCCGTATCTCTTTGGCTTTGTTGAGCAATCTCTCTTTTTCCTCTTGCTTCTTCCTCTACTTCCGCTGTTCGTTGTGCGATAAGAGCGCGTTCTAGTTCAAGGGCTTTTTCTCCTTGTCCTAATTTTACCATATCGTTTATAGACGCTCTTTCCGAATTAGTTAGTTTCCCACGCGCTTCCTTTTCCGCATTGATTTCTGCTTCAACCTTATTCTGATAGTCGGCTTCTTTGCTTCTAAGCGCAACCATTTCTAGGTTGTCGGCTACCGCTTGATTTATTGCCTCATTAGTTTCTAAAGAACCAATCTCTAAACCCCGTAATTGAGGCATAGCTTTGGCTAATTCTTCTAATGCTGCCTTCCTATCTAGGTCTGATGCCGCTGCATCTTGTGCTGTGATTTGATACCTCTCTAACTCAGCAGTCATTACCGATTGCTCCTCAGATATTTTCTTTTGGAGTTGTAGTTCCTTTTCCTGCTCTTTATTAGCAAAGCCTAATACTTCCGAATACTTTTCCCAGTTAGAGATAAGCTCTTCCATTGCTATCAAAATGACACCGATACCAATAGAAGCCCATGCTGCTTTAAGCACCTTAAAGGATTTGGAAAGCCTTCCGACTTGTCTCTGTGTTCCTTTAAATCCTCGAAGCAATCGCTGCATACTACGAGGAAGGACAGACCCGAACAAGTCTGAAATCTCCGAAAAGCCAGCTTTTGAATTGCGAGTCGTTTTCTTAGTTTCTCTACGGAGTTCGCGCGTTGCCTCCGTTACCTTTTTGATTGGCTCGGTAGCTGATTCCTCTGCGATAAGCTCAATCTTTATTTGTTCTACTGTAGCCATTTTGATATAGAAGTCTAATTTGTTTCCAAAACCCCACCTTCAAACTATAACGCCCATACCACAAACTAAAGAGGGGACTTCCCTTTAGTCTCTGATGATGCATGATGCGTATCGTTGTGGGTAATGCATACCCTACTGCGTTCATCCAATACTTCATGATTTACAAATTGTAATCCATTATGACATTCCCTGCTAAGTTGCCGTATTCTATTTCGGTTGGGTCAAGGTTGTAGAAGATCGGTCGTCCCAAGATATTAGAGTCTCCTGCAATTTGCATGGTGGTTAACTCTAAGTCAATGAACCAAGACATTTTCACATTCGTTGACCCAACACAACTCACTCCAAACGAGGTGTCACCGCCCACTCTTACTTGAGTTGAAGTGATGCTTATGGCTGCGTTCGTTGAGGCATCTTTGTTTTCAGCGAGTACAGTTGTTGTTCCTACATTTCGAGCTGTTACTTGCGCTGAAGATGAGGTGCGAGTGTTCGCTATTGAGGCTTGAGTTTGCTGTGAAACTGAGTTCCCTATCGTCCCTGCTGTGCCTCCTGTTTCAACTGCAACTGCCTGAACCCTAACGAGCATAACGGAGTCTAGTGGAACTGTCCATGCAGACACCCCAAAATCCGTTTGAGCCGCTACAGGAGTTGTTCCATCGGTAGTCGCATAGATTCTTGCGCTAATGTTTGCACCTACCACCCCGTCTTGCTGAAACGTGGTGACCTTAGAGGTTGCAAAATCCGTGTATGAATTGGGCGTATTTATGACAGAGCCTGTTGGAGTATCGGGATTTCCAACTCCTCCCCCTCCGTTTCCTCCACCTCCATGACCGCCACTACCTCCTCCTGCATTACGAGAGAAGCAGACGTTGTTTGCGTTATCCCAAACAAATCCATTGAGTACACAGCAAGTTTCAGTCGGGCTTACTGGGTCACCTGTGGAGTCGCTTACAAAACTAACTGTCCCGTCTGTATTGAATCCTGATGGATGACTCCCACATTCGGGTGAGATTCTACCGGTTGGTTTATTTATGACTTTAACAAGTTTGGCGTTGGCTAATCCATTGCCTCCAATTTGATAATTGGTAATGCTTAACACTTTCCAAAATGCCCCGTCTATATAAAGGTTGTCATTGAACTTGAGATTGTAGACCTCAGCATAAGTCAGATTGACTTTACAAGTCATGACTCTCGAATCAGGAGAGTACACTTCATTAAATAGCCGCGACCAGTATGTATGAAAAACATAGTTCAGAGTCGTGCCTCCTGTAATGCCTCCGCTTATAAAAGGGGAGTTGAAATTGTCAGGCCAATCATAACCCCAATTCAGACACTTCGTGGTAAGGCTTACGCCTACTTCATTGTACTCAGAAAAGTATGGATACGTTGAATATGGCGTTCCCCCAAAATTAAATTGACCTCCGTTTCCGATGTCTTGCAAACCGTTATAGTAAGCGAGAACAGGCTTGTTTTCGACCCATTGTTTCTGCGCCCAGTCTTCATCAGAACCTGTTGCCCAATCCCAAAAAGTAGGGACTAAAACATTTGGAATGACGCTCGACTGTTGACCTGCCGCATCAGGGAAAATCTTGCGATTTCGGTAAGGCTGAAAGACTTGCGAAGTTGTGGCTTTCTCAGTTACAAGATCGGAATCATTCAGGTAGGTGTACTTTCCTTTAATCCAATCGTATTGGTTTTGCCACCATAGATTCAAAAAGTTCTTGCCCTCTGCATCTGTAAATTCGTATACCTTCTTTTGAAACTCTAAGGTTGACGAAATATTGATAGAGTCTTGGTCTACAATTTCTGTCCAATCTTTATTGGTCGTCCCTTCTGCCCAATAGTCTGACCACGGCTCAATCTTCATCACGCCTGGATTCTCATTGTCGCTAATGATAACTAGGTTGAACCTTTCAACTATAGCCCTCAGCCATTTACCAACTTCAATATCAGGGAAGTTTTGAGAGACATCGACAAAAGTGTCTGCATCTGTAATGAAATAAGTCAGTTGGAAGTACGTCATTGACAAGGGCGAAACCCCTGGCATTGTCTGTAGAATCGTAACCGGGTCGAGAGAGTTAGTTATAGCCGCGTAAACCACGCAACTCTGTCCTTGATAAACATATATTGACCAAACATTATTTACAATCGTCGCTACGTTCCCCGTTACCGTGGTTTGTTGAGATGGTATAAGTATTGAGTTGTCAATGCTAATTTGGACGCTTACACTATATGGTGAAATCGTTGAGCTTTCTACACAAATATTTGTCTCAAATGAATAAATCCCATCAAAGGGAGCGACAAAAGCATTGCCTGTTATTAGTCCGTCGGGGTCATAGAAGGTGTCGCCTGATTCCACATTGAACTGAATCGGTGTCCAAAGACTTGCCTCCCCTGCGTTTATTAAGATGTCCTCGCTTATACCGACCTTGAATCCGTATGTCGCCCTTCCAATAGTTCCTGGAGTATGAAGCGCAAGAAACATATAGACCTTCTGAAAGTCTGCTGAGTTTAAAAAGTTGCTGTCTACGGCATACCCAAAGCGATTGAAAATGTACTCAACGAGATAAGCAATCCGAATGGCCGGCTTAAATATTCTAAGTGGCAACTGCGATTCGTCCATGCCAAACGGATACACAAAACCAAGCCCTGTTCCTGTTCCTTCCTCTGTGGACATGGTGTTCTGACCTCCATCTTGTAGAGGGTAAACAATTGTCCCATCACCCACTAATCCCGTGGTGATGTCATTTGTAGTTACCCAAGAATTTTTGACGTTATCCCATGTTAAGGCGTGGTCTAAGTCCGTATCAATTGCTCCTGCGTCATTAGTAAAGAGTTGAGGAAAAGTGAGGTTTTGAATTTGTTCAAAGACATCTGCGATCTGCTCTAAGATGTTTACCTCATACCCCCTATCTGTGACCGAAAACATCTGAAGACTTCCTTGCATAAGGAGAATGCCATCAACATAGATAACACATTCGGTGCTTTTCGTAGCGTTAAATGTTCCGTCAGCAATGTTCGCGTCAAAGTAGAAAGAGAAGAATTTGTCGTTCTCTTTAGTGCTTGGCAAAGTGAATCGAAACGAATAGGGGCTTGCCCTTCGCATCGGGTTGTCGATGTCCATGAACTGATAGTTCAGCTCAATTGCTTTTTCAGGAACATCGAGTTCTACCTGAGTAGAATTCTCTTGATTGAATGCGAGTACCTGTACCATTAACCGTTGACTCTACGTCTGCTGATTTCAACTACCACTTTATAACTCGATGCTTGGTCATTAACTCCTGACTTCATCACAAGTCTCGTGTCAGTTACAAATGCTTGAACAAGACCTGTTTGATCTTGTGAATAGTTCAAGCCAAAGACACCTTTTCCCCAAAGGAAAACTCGTGGGCTATTCAATAGTGATTGAATCATAGGGGTAAGAATTTCAGGGTCGCCCCCAATTGTACTCAACTCATAGGTTGTAGTCGTGTGGACATCCGTACTTCTTTTGCCTCCTGAGTAAGAATTCCGCTTGTATGCGGTATTGCCTATCCCAGTAGCATCGAAACTGTTGCCTCCTGATGTTCGATAAGATTTCTTGTCCATAGTTTGAGACTCCACGACTTTACCTAGCATGGGCAAGTTGTCAATCCCTCCTTTGCTATTCCACCAATGCAAAGAGAACACTTGATTGGGCGTTATATATCGGCCACAACTGACCCTCTCAAATCTGTAACAGGCGGAAACCTTATTTCCTGATAGGGTTGTGCTGCTTGCCATTTGAACGTCATAGTGCGTCCAACCTGAGTTGCCTGCATCACTTGGTCTAAGGCTCGTGTCTATAGCTTGGGTATTTAAATTGTATGTCCCGACACCTACATAAATCAGAGACTGAGAATCGGTCAATGACGCTGTAGGGAAAGCCCCTCCTTGAAGTGCATCATTCTCAAAGTAGCCTGTGTTTAAAGCGATCGCTCCATCATAATAGCTTACGTGCATATAAGCTGCAATTGAGTTTAAGTCCGTTCCATTTATAAAAGCCAATGCACTTGGCATAGTTCGGTATTGGCTTTCTGTGCCTATATCTCTATAAAGAATACTTGTCTTGCATACATATGGGAAAGGTATATATCCGGTGTTTGGTTGCACAATCGGTATATCACTAAGAAGGAGTTTTTGTGGAGATACACCATTCATCTCATATGGCGATGAACCGTTACTCGGTGAAGATTGAGTTGCGCTAATAAACTGACCATTGACCACAACAACTTCTGTGTCAAAAGCATCTGTCAACACCACCGTTGGAGCAGTCCCAGGAGAAGTGGTAAACTCATAACCAAAACGCATGGTGAAAGTCTGGAGTGCAGAAGTGTTGGTTGAGAAAATCTCAGTTGTAGAAACGTCCCCATTCAAATCAATTGCTCCTAATTGGTACGGGTTGTCATCTTGGTAGACATACCCCTCACACACTCTTTGCGTATTGAAGACTGCCGCGTTTGCGTTGTTAGGCAATTGCTTGAGCTTCATCAACTCAGCACCCCCTACCCTGATTGAGCATATATATCTATAGTCAGGTTCAGCCGTGTTCGTCGTGTCATTGACAACGTAGATAAGGTCATCCCATGCGCCTTGTAGACCTGTGGTGGATTGATTTACTGTATACGCCATTATAGAGATATTTTAATAGTATATATACCAGTCATGTTTTTTTGTACGAACATCGCAAAATCCCTTCCAACTGCAATACCAAGTCTTCTCTTTGAACGCTTCCAACCTTTGTCTAAAGCTATTGCATAGTAATCACTTGGAGCGATTCCATAGTTATAAATGTTCCCACTAATTGCCCTAACCAATTGACTCCGTTTTACAAACTTTCCTTTTTCATCTCGCACCTTACCAAATGGTTTTTGAACTACCCACCGATCGATGCCTCCTCTTAAAGTTCCTGATGATTCTTGCTTCTTACCTGAGCCAAACTTAAATGGACTTTTGGGTGCGCGGTTACTATAAGGCAACTTGCTCTTCCCGTTCTTGGGCTTGGGCTTGTTGGGGTTAGCACCTTGAACTCCTTGCTCTACGAAGTCCCAATAAGGAACGTCCCCTTGGAATACGAGTTCGATGCTATTCTTTGACCCCTCGATGGAATAGTAAAGCGACTTGCTCAGGTTTCCCGTAACGACCTTGCCTTGTTTTTTAAGCTCCTTCCTCGCAATACTTACAACGGTGTCACCGATTCGGTTCAGGGCTTTGGATAGAAAGTCAAACTCAATAGGGGTTTTCTCTCCGTCAATATCGATAAATAGTTGAAGCTTATTGGTACGGCGCATCACACAGGTTGATGACGTTTGGAAGCCTGATGTCAAACTGTGTTGACCATCCCGTTAAGAGGTTGTCGAATCTTGCCGTGAATGGGTCACACGCTAAAGGCAAGTCAAAGTTCCACATACTGTCAACCGTGGTGTTGCCATCGTAAATCGCAAAGCGAAACTTGGCTGCTACGTCTTGAAGGATAAGGAATGTTTCAGCATAAATCTGAGTCAGAAGCTCATCCTGCTTTTCAATGCAAAGGTCAGCGACTATGATTTCATAGGTGAATGTCGTCACGCTTGCATCCAAATCAGCCGCACTACATTGAGCGTACAGAAGGGGGTACTTGTCAACGTCGAGTTTCTCCATGTCTAACCTGTCCAGGCTAAAGGTGTGAAAGCTCTTGAGTTGGTCGTGTTCGTTCACTATATCTTGGAACGTCTTATTTATGTCAACTACTGTTTGCATCAGATTTTCACTTTGTCTTGGAGGTTCAGGTCTTTCTCGTAAGCCATAAAAGTAAGGGCTTGCTCTATATATATATTTTGGACGGCATCCATTTTTAAAATATCGCCTTGAGCCAACTGGTACAGGATGCCATACCACCCCCACTTTTGGTGGAGGCCATCTCCTGAGCCTTCTCCATCTCCTGCAAAGAGCGTTGCGTAGTGGAAATTAATTCCTCTTCTATGCGACAAAAAAAAACAATCGCAGCAACTGCTATGTTCATTGGCAAATCAAGCATGGCCTCAGACCTCCTCTTGCTGTTCGTATAAGATCGGATGTTGTATCCTTCGCCCTTCTCTTCGACCACCTCTCTGAATAGACACGCACAAACCTTTTCCAATACCTCAAACATACCATCTCGACAAAGCGTCTCAAGGTCTGCATACTCTCCAACCGTTAACCTTGACCAATCAGGAATGAATCCATAGTCTACATCATTCAATCGAAATCTCCTTACCAAAGGAAGTTTCAAGGTAAAGGGGTCGGGTTCACTTATTAGCCAATTGATTGTTCCCGATGCTTTCTCAATGCTTTCCCAGGATGCATTCTTCAACGCCCCTTCCTCTAGCTTGGCAAGCAGTTCAATACACCTCCGTTGTGCAACGTATGCATCTTCCTCTTTCTCGTAGAGTTTCCATAGCTTCTTGTATTGACCAACGGTGATTTCCGAATAGTCGTCAGGCAATATGATTTTCATTGGATTACGTAAGTGCCTTGCTTTCGCAAGAGTTTGTTGAGACATACATAGCGTACAGCGTCCACCGCGTGGTTGAAAGAATCGACTGGAATTGGAAGTGTTCTCAGGTCTTTATCTTGCTTCCACTTATAGTTCCTAAACTCCTTCTGAATGTTTAGGCTCGTGTCCTTGATGTAGAGCTTGTGTCTTCGCATCAAGTCAATGCCTATACGTATTGAGTCAGCCCCCTTTTTGGCAGGCTTAATATTAAACCCTCCTTGGCTGTCTCCTCGGTGTATCTCGTGAATCGCTTTGGGTTCTGCTGAGTCTGCAATTATCTCTTCGTGTCTTGCAATTCCGCACTCTCTCAAGTGAGCGATGATGTCCGAGTTGGTCATGCCGCCTTGATACAGATGCTCCTCAATGTATAGTTCGTTGTCACGAATCGACACCTTCACTAATGCTGTTGGGTCTGCACTAAAGCCCCAATCAATTCCCCATGCGACTAGCTTTGCATCTTCAGGAAGTTCTGTATAGATGTGACTGTTGAAGATGGTCGCCCTACTCTTACCCCTCTCTCCCAATCCGTAAACTCTCCAGTAGTCTTCATCAGTTTCTTTAAGTCGTTCGATCTCCTTAATTGTTTCTTCCCCAAGGAAGGGATTATCTAAGTAGGTGCTTTTAAAGAACGAGCAGTCATCTCTCGGAATGACCTCATCGTACAACCAATGGAACTCCATCGACGGGTTGAAATCGCAGATGAGTTTGTCCGTACAACGAAGGCTGATTTGACGAAAGGATTCCAATGACAGTTCATTAGCCTCATTCAGAAAAGCAAAATTTCGTTTCGCTCCCCTTAATTTCTGAGGCTCGGAAGCGGCAATGAAACACCATGTATTTCCAAAGAGGTTATATGTGTTCTCGGTCTTGTTGTGGTTTCGCTCATCATACCAATCTTCATTGTTTAGTATGGTGAAGAAGTCACGCATGACTGATGCCCTCAAAGAAGGAAAGCTCTCCCTAATTACGTCAATCGAGTAGCCTGCATTTTGATAGGTGTAACACCATTGAATCAAGCAAGTGAGAATTGACCAAGTCTTGCCCGATCTTGTGCCGCCCTGGAAAACAGCCACCCTATTTTTGCAACCTAGAAGGTCATAGTACGTCTTCGATTGTTTCATCTTCGAACCATGAGGGAGGTTTGATTTCATCGTTTATAGTCACATCCATCTCTGATTGCTTAGGCATGAAGTAAGGGAAGAGAGAGCTGAGTGCTTTCAGATACTTCTCTGTAGACTCCTCACGAAGCAACTGAAGGGAGTCTTTGATGTTTCCGACCTCACCCTCCATCACATCTACAAAGATGACTCTCGCCTCCTCTGTGACCTTGTTCTTTAATCCCTTTGGTTTCCCTTTTGGATTCCCACTCGTTCCTTTTTTAAATGGCATGACTCATTGCATTTCATTGATATTATCAATAGGACTCACACACTTGACGTAACCAAATTGCCATCTCCGTTTGACTAGGAGCATAGAAGAAATTAGGTGTGAGCTTGTTCATCTTGTATCTCCACAAGTCTACGAAGTCTGCGTGTTCATAGCAGTACGGGCAAAGTTCGCTGTCCCCATGCCTCTCACCTCCACAACATTCGCTTACCCTGAGTCCTTCCTTATAGTCCTTTTCCATACTGCTTGATTTTCTGAAACAAAGTGAGTGAAGTTGAAAGAGTGTACTTGGTTACATGGGTTGTTCCTCCCCACCGGTTGCCTACCTCAATTGTCTGCGTGGTTATCTCGTGACCATCTGCTTTCAATTTAAATATGGTCTGCGCTAACCTTGTGTTTCCTAAGTCCTGAATTGCTTGAAGCGATGTAATCGAATCATGTTCCTTCATGTACTCCAGGCATCTTGTCTTGTGTGTTTCTTTAGGCATCTTCTATCTTGTTTTTGACGTAAACCCCCAACGGTCAACATTGGCTGTGCGTTTTCATGCGTAGCATAATGACCGCTAGGAGTCCGTGTCTAGTTTGTTTTTAAAGTGTTGAATTATCTGTTCAGTCTTCTGTTTGTAGAAGGTTTTAAAGTCACCCTTCTCTCCCTCCTGTTTCCATGTGATGAACAACACATTTCTCAACCTTTGACTCTGTGTCTTTGGCTCATCGAAAACATCCAACTCCAGCTTATCCAACTCTTCAACCTCCTCATGATTTACTTGCTCCTCAGCTCTAAAGTAAACCACACCAAAACTATTAAGCATGGAGTCAATCTCCATCATCTCAGAACTTGTCTTCTCTTGAGTGATGAATCTTAGGCTCACCGATCTGTCCTTCCTTCTTTGATATCCATCAAGGATTCCTGTGCTTAGGATTCGCATGAAGCCTCGTATGCCTTTTCCAGTTCTAACATCCTTGCTTCTACGCACGAACCGCAATTAGTTTTCTTGTGTCGCTTTGCAAATGTCCTTTGATACAAGTCAATGATAGCTTCCTGGTCACCTCTTACCAACTGACCTTTCCTTAATGCAGGTGCTAGTTTTTCCTCCCATAGTTTTTTGTCTGCCTCGTTAAACGGTTCAAAGTATCTGAACTTTTTATTCAACCATTCCTTCCGCTTGTCGCATCCACAATCTTCTCCTGCGATTTTCTCAACTACCTCCTTCACTACATCGGGAATCAAGTTCTCGATAGTGTCACCTAATCCTTTTGGTGTTTTCTTGGAGGTGAGCTTTCGCTTTTTGGATACTTTTGTAGAGGGTGTTTTTGGGGATTCCTGTGGCATCTGATAGGGTTCTTAGTGAATGTGAATGTAGATAGTAAGACTTAAAGACGTTTGCATCAAACCATCTTACCTCTTCTAATATAGAAAAGACCATGTTCATTTGATTCTCAACGTTTTTTTCTCCTGTCTCTGTTTCGCTATTTAGATTTGATCGGACAATTTCAATCGGGTATCGGTCAGCATGGCGTTCTCTATGCTTCTTGTATTTGTAATAGAATCTTGACGACTTGCTGAATCCACAAATTGCCAAAGTCCTACAGATATATTTCATCAACTCACCCCTCTCGCACATCTCCTCGTGTTTATCGTCTCCTTCCAGGTAGATTAAAAACAAGTCGTTGAGCAAGTCACCGCCATACTCTTCGCCCACATACTTGTTCGCTATCCCAAGCAAATAATCATAGTTCGAATTGATGAATAGCCTCACGCAACTCATCCCTCAAACAGCTTCTCGTAATGTTTCCGCATCTCTATAATTTCAGCGGTCGCAAACTTCTTCGTTTGGTTTGACAACCTTATAACTAGATCGGCTGTACCCTCACCAAACTCTTTATCTAACCTCTGACCAAACAGGTATTGTTGACCCCCGTTTGTCATGTTACATTTCTTGCATTGCGGTGCCATATTGACTAGCCCTTCTGATGGCTTATACAACCACCGGGTAGAGTATTTGGCTCTTGTTTGGAAGTGACCGTTGTCAACCTCTTGCCATTTTTTTACCCTAGAGCAAGTCCAACAAGTCACATATCCTGCGTCGTCTGCGTTACTACTTCGAACGTATCGGCTCAAAGCAGCGTCTAGCTTTCGGATTTCTGTGGCTCTACCCATGTAGCTAATTTACGTCTAAAGCATTAAATTCCCTATCCATTATGTCAATTGCTTTGTCATTTTTCAGGGGAGTAATCATCCAACTTCCTCCTCAGCCGAGTGCCTATACCATCTCCTTTAAGTTCAGGGTCTTTGACTTCTACCTTCTCGACCACATCCCGAATAGCAGACGAACCAACCCTTTCAACTACTTGGTCTTGCCACGTATACTTTGAATCGTGCAGGGTGCGTTCCATAATATCGACGCGAACCTCACCCTCGTACCTACGCAGGAAATCTAAAATCTCAGGGGTCTTGAGTCGCTCGTAAAGTTTACCAAACTTTCCCTTCCTTACCATGTTGAAACACTCCCTTAACTCCTCAAGCTTTAGAGTTGGGTGTTCCTCCATGATAGAGTTGCAACAAAATATAAGTTCTGCATCTCCTGAAATAGTTGTCTTTGCGTCAATCTCCTTAATAAGACCGCCTACCTCTGACATTACCCACGCCCGAATCATACTAGGGGCTTCATTCAAAGCCTTGCGTATGTTCGTCCCTTCGTGCCAAGCGATCGCAGGAGTAAGCTTTACGTCAACTCCCTTTAGCAATGAACTGCTCAAGGGCGTTAGAGTCAAAGTTGTCTTTGTTAAATCCTCGTTTTTCATTTTTCTGTGTTAAGGTTCTACGTTTCCAGGTTCTTGCTGTTGCCTTCCAATCTACAATAGGATTGCCTCCTTTAAGTTTCCATCCTGTTTGCTCATACCAATCCCAAAACTTCATTGCTTCCTCAGCTTCCAAACCAAGTTCTCTAAAGTGTTCAACCACCTCTCCCTCAGATGAGGGCTTCCCTTCTTTAGTTGGTTTATTATTTGATTTAGTCATTGTATTAGTATGGCTCACTTGAGTGAGGTTGGTAACCACCCTTGAGTGAGGTTCATGTTCTCCCTCTAGTGAGGTGGTCAACCGTAAAATTCGACGGTTTACACCGTAAGTCACTCTACGATTCCGAGTCACCCAACCCATCTGAACCAATTGCCTCAATGCTTTTTCCACTCCACTTTCAGAAATCTGTAAGTGTTCGGCAAGATGCTCGTTGCTTACAAAGCAATCAAGGTTGTTTTTACTAAAGCTATCTATCTCTACCAGCAATAGCTTCTGTGTCCATGTTAAGTCGGATGCCTCATAAAGTTTCGCAGGAATCCAAACCCCTCTAAATCTGCGTTTCGTCATAGCTTGTATTTTGTTTCGCCTGTCCTTCTGTTAAGCTCATGCCCGATCTCATCAATTTCCTCTCCATATCGGAGATGCTTTGCTTGTCCTAAAGTGTCTGCATAGCGAAACATCAGATAACGTCTGAGCTTCCTAAGTTCAAACGTCGAGACTTCGGAGTGCTTTGACATCATCAACTCTTTGTTCAATCATTCCAATCAACTCTTTCGGGTCTGTGTCTGACCACTTAGCCATCTGAGGGAGATACATGAAGAATCGTTTCGGGTCTGTATTGTACCACCGATTCACGGTGTTCTTACCTAAGCCAAGAGATTCGTTTAATCTCTGATGCGTTCCAAATTTTATCTTAATCCAGGTTTGAAGAGTCATTTCTGATTTCGTTAAGTGTTTTCAATATATGCTTTGCGTAGCGTTTTAAACGTGCAAAGTAAGCATTTGTTTGCTCTCCTTGAATTGAGCCGCAAACATGAACAGCAGTTTCTAACGCCCATGCCTCGTCTTTACATTCAGGCATTGGTTCATCATAAATGAATTCAACTGTTGGGTAGTCGGGAAGGGTAGCTTTTACCTTTCCCATTACTTAAAAGGGTTATCTCCAAGACCTGCCATCTGACCATCTACACTTGCACGATTCAAAACATCTGCCTCTAGTTTCGGGAATGAATCCCTTGCAAACAGAATCGCTTGAGCAAGTTCACAAGCCTCCTTTAAGTATTCAAATTTCGCTTTCATATCTCTTGAGGGACACGCGCCCATCATTTGAATTGCACATTTAAATGCCCATGACCTTTCGATTACCTCGCCCCTGTCGCCATCACCTTCTCCTTGTTTTTGGTAGCCGCCAGGTTTGCTTACTGAACCCCACGAGCCATAAGAGTTTGACCCCTTGACTTCATATTCTGCTTCATCTCCAACCTTAAACTTTGGTTGATCGGTCTTGTGGTTTGCACTCACTTCTGTACCGTCCTCAAAAGTGTATAGGAACTTAAATAGGCGACCGTGTGATGGGTGGTCGTATGTTCCATTTCCTGTAACGTCTGTAATTTTTGCTATCATAGCTTAACTATTTAAAATGTTTTCTTCTATTGCACTTGTCATCACATTCCAATCAAGGATGCGACTCAAGTCCTCGGACACGTTTGTGATGTCCACTCTAATCTCCACGACCTCACCATTGATTCTAGATGAGGTGTGAAGCCATATATTATCTATCTCAAATCCTGATGGGTCGGGTGGCACATCGTAGCTATTGGATGCTTCTACATCCCAAGCATTGTATTCAACCACCACAACTACATCTGATGAGATTTCAAATTCCTTCGTCATGTGCCTTTGCTTTTTTCAATACAGCCATTAGCACCTCATGCTCGTGCAATTTCCCTGTATGGTACTCAATTTGCCATTCCGCATCTTTTATCAATTTATTAAACGCTTCTATTTCTTCTAAATTTTTCATCCTCTTATCCATTTGTTAAGTGTTACTTGCATTTTTGCTACTGCATTCATTAGCTTATCTGTTTCTTCAAGGCGCATGGTCGCATACATTGCTAGTTTTGATTCAGCCATTTCCAGCATAGCGTGTATGCCATCATGAAACATCTCCTCCACTAAATCATTTGCCTCTCTTCGTTTGATTTCCGCAACGATTGACGCAAGGTCAATGGCTGCGTTCATCCAAAATTGTTCGCTCTCTCTCTCTTTGATACTCATCATTTTTTCAGATTGTCTTTAAAAGTTGTGAGTCGCAAGGATTGAAGACCTCTGTTTGTAGCGTAGTATTTGCTTTTCATTGTTGCGTTACCCTTACCACCATAGAAACGAATTGCTTCCGCGTCAATTGCTTTATGAAGTAAGGCTCGCAGGTTTATTGTGTTATTCATCATGACACAAATATAAGGTATTTACCCCATACTTTTACATCCTACCTTATATAAATGCAAAAACCCCTAGCTTTTTACAGCTAAGGGTTCGCTATGATGAATAGCAAAGCAGAAGGATTTGCTTAACACAAGCCCAAATCTAACAATTTACTCTCTCCTTTGCAAATGTCCAAGAAGGGTTACCCTGTTGGACTTATCTCGAACCGCTATTTCTTTCGGTTCTTTCCAAACACAACTGCCTGAAGGATGCGAGACAACACGTTTACGATTCGATCGTCTTTCTTTGTCTCGGTCAAGGCCGTGTAACTACTTAAAAAAGTGATTGCGGCCAACGCTAGGGTTGCCCAATTTTCAATAATGAATTCCATTGTTCTGATTTAAAAATGAATATTTCTGTTTAACACTAAACGAAGGGCAAGCCTTCGAGCTGTATTCGTTGTGTCCATGCACACTCATGTGACCAAAAATTAACCGAGCGCAATCGACTATCCTTAGAAAGCTAATCTCCTGCTCCATAGTCATTGTATCTTTTGGTTCTTGGGTGTCCTTATTTAAGCCCCCAACGTATGCCACACCAATTGAATCATGGTTCTCTCCCTTGGTATGCGCTCCCTCATTGTCTACTGGACGACCAGGCTCAATCGTTCCATCAATTCCTATGATGTAATGATAGCCAATGTCTGACCAATTGCGAGGTGATGAGGTATGCCATTTGCGAATCTCATTTACACTTACTTTCCTTCCTTCAGGGGTAGCTGTGCAATGCAATATGATTCGGTTCAATGGCCTCATTCGATTCCTTTTTTAGCTAGTAGCAATTTGATTTCGTTCACCCCCTCTAGCAGTACGTTAAGGGTCCTTTGAACTTGAGTTTCTTGCTTCTCTAAAGAGTAAAGCCGCGCCTTAATCTTTGTGACATCGTTGGTCATCTTTACCCATGTGGCGAGGATGCCCCCACCCGATCCCAAGACCATTGCTATAAATTCGTAATTCATGGCTGTATATTGTTAATGCCGTATTCGCTCATTTCTCTTTATCAAATTGCAACAAAGACTCGACAGGTTCAATGTCGTTGGACAGTAAATCTTGCGCAATTTCCATATGCATTGCATCTACTTCTTTTCCATTACTTAATAAGTCCATCAAAAAAATAATCGCCTCTAGCCGCTTCGTGCCGAGGACGTGTAAAAAAAAAGATTCAATTCCTACGATTCCGATAATGAAATCAATGTGAGTTTTTTCAAAATTCATAGCAAAGTAAAATATGAGTTGGCATACGCTGTGCAATCAATTGGGCCGTGCAAAGGTGTGTAGGTCACGTCGTCATTGCTCCCCTCGATATAGGCGAAAAGAGGTCTTGAATAGAACATGATTTGACCTGCACTCATTGTTGTTTGCGCACCCATGTCAATCTTTAGCCAGTTTTGGCTTGCCGCTGATAATCCAATACTTATCCAACTCTGCGAAGTGGAAGTTGACCCGTCAAATGCCTCATAAGGCTGATAGGAAACGTTAATGTGGCCGCTTGACGCTACGTAAGGGGTAGGCGTTGTTTGACTTGTCATAATAGCAGGACGGCGGGTTGTGCCGTCTGCGTCTGTATATACCCAATCTCGGACACCGCCCCAATTCGCAGATATATTACCCGATGAATCTGCTAAGTACAAGTAGAAATATCGATAGCTGTAAACGGATTTATTGTAAGTCTGGGTTGCTTCTGCCGATTGTACAAAGTTCCCAAATTCCTGCGCTCTCACTTTTAGTGTTCTTTGTCCAACTGTGGCGTTTAAATCTGTCCACGAAAGAACCCCGTTCCCGTCATTCGTTATATTCGCGTTAGAAATTATCTCGGTAGCTCCTACAAATACAGAAGCGGAAAAGGCGGCATTTGTGTAAGATGCGAAGTTCGTAATTGTACAAGTGAATGACGAAAAGGCATCTGCAATTGTTCCAAGCGTTGGTGTAGTCGTAGCCGTACCTCCACCCCCTTGCGTGGTAAAGAACCCGTCTACGTTGTTAATGTCCGCTGTTGGGACTCCTGATATTTCTGCCATGATTAACTAATTTGAACCCAGTCTTTCGACGGGTCGAAGTAACATAAAACCTCACCCCCTTGCCCCGTACCTACAAAGTAACCGACCACTCTTGAATAATAGTTCGCTGTCGTTGGTGCGGCCGAACTGAAAACGCCACTTGCGCCAATCCATAAAGGGCCGCCTGCCGTTGCTCCGTTAATTGCAGAAACCGCGTCAACCATTCCTTGCAAAACGCAGACCCCGCTTCCCGTGTGATAGCCAATGAGTTTCTTGCTGTTCGCGTTGCTTGTGTCGGCTAATGCGTCTCCCATGATGTCCACAATCTTATTGGAAGCTACACCAATTGAAGTATTCATCAGGATGTTCTGTCCCGTGTTTAACTCGTCCTCCTCGTAAAGCGTTGTTATGTTGTCTAGCTTCGTTTTGTCGGCTGAAGACATAGAGCCTGCCGCGCTTGTTGTAGCTGCTGTGATGCTAATCGCAGGTGTGTTGCCACCACTACTAACAATAGGTGCTGTACCGGTAACTGCTGTAACTGTTCCTCCCCCTCCTCCACTTACCGTAGTAAAAGACAAGTTGCCTGAGCCATCAGTAGTCATAACTTGACCATTTGTCCCCGTATCGTCAGGAAGAACGAGCGTGTAATTAGCTGCCGCACTATGGGGGGGGCCTTGTATTTTTACCCCGTGCGTATTGATTTCACAATTCAGTTTAATTGCCGCGCTGTTCGTTGCTCCTTTTACTTCTAAAACTCCCGTCCCTTTAGGTGCTATAACGATGCTCCCGTTAGTTACTGAGGTATCTATTTCAAACGCTTGAACATCTAGGTTGCCACCAAGTTGCGGCGTAGTGTCATCTACTACGGCTGCAATTCCACCGCTTGAGCCGTTAGCGGCTGCTGTTAATCTACCTTGATCGTCTACCGTAATGTCAGCATTTGTATAGACACCTGCTGTTACCGCTGTATTCGCAAGGGCGATAGTGCCTGAACTCGTAATTGTCCCACCACTCAAACCCGTGCTTGCGGTGATGCTAGTAACAGTTCCGTTTGTTAAGGTTGGAAATGTTTGAAGCGACCCCGTGCCGTCCAAATATTGTGAAGACGTTCCACCAACGGAAAGCGCAAGTGTTCCTGAAGTCGTGATCGGTGAACCGCTAATAGCGAAAGCACTTGGAACAGTCATAGCTACTGATGTAACCGTGCCGCTTGTAAGCGTTGGCTTGTTTAGAATGACAGCCAATCCTGATGAAGCGTTCCAATCGGATTGGACGTTGTACTTGTTTGTTCCTTCCGCTATATCATCAGTATCTAGCACGACAACCCCTGTCTGTCCATTGACGCTATCTACAGGCACACTTGGAATGTCAGTAGTCAAGGCAAGCGTTCCACCCGTAGCAGGAAGACCAACTGTAATGTTTGCGGCTGC
>TARA_R110000822_G_scaffold18041_1_pt1 | contig 20539 bp, 27 predicted proteins | sample TARA_R110000822 | Tara Oceans TARA_R110000822 (sample SAMEA4397666) | marine metagenome | biome: Polar Biome; feature: [SRF] surface water layer (ENVO:00010504); material: water (ENVO:00002006), including particulate matter (ENVO:01000060) such as... | depth 5 m | reverse complement strand
AATCGTGGTTACACTCGTCGATAACTGCAGACAGCGCGTGTGTCAATGTGTCGCTCATTTCAACACCTCCGCTGCCTTGAGTTCGCCTGTTTCGCCGTCAAACGTGAGCTTGAGATTGGCATGTCCACCCTCCTCACCGATGGCGCGAAAAGCGTGATTTTTACCTGTGAGGTAATATTCCACAACATTCGGCTCGGGCTTGATGCGGAATTTTGTATCTTCAAGCCATTTTGGATTTTTATCATCTGCCCAGCGGCACATAATCGCGTCGTAACGCTGTAGCTCAGCACCGTCTGCCCACTTGTGAATAAAGTCTGCGTGTTTGTGTCTCATGTCGTTCCCCCGAAGTAACACCATATATATGCGAACACCACGGTCAGCACCACGCCAACCATAACCCCGTCACGCACACCTTCACGATAGGCAATCTTCCTGTGGCGCAGCACCTTATCCCACTCCTCGGTGTTCCAGAAATCAATCATAGCGCCCCCATTAATTTACTTACCCATTTGACATACAGCACCAATAAGATCAGCGCATTGACCGACAGGAACGCGATCAAGCACATCATTGCCAAAATCTTTAGCGCGTTTTTCATTTCCGCACCTGTTTCATCGGTGGCACCCCTTTGACTTGCAGCAGGTAACGCCTATGCGTTGCTGCAACATCCGTCTGCGCCGCGTTTGTCGGCTTGAACGTGAATTCCATTATGTAAATCTTTCTGTCGCGGAGATACACTTTTGCCTCTTCTAATTTCTGTTCGTTGTACGCACTCATTTGTAAATCCTCCTGTCTTTGATGGACATGAAACTCACAGTCTGCCGCTTCAAACAACTCTGACACTTCCAGCGAAACGATTTGCCGTTAGCGGTAGGCACCTTTTTATATCCAGCTTCCTGACGGCAGGTCTGGCATAACGGATTCTTTACGCTCATATCGTCACCTTACCCTCAACCCTGTTTGTTGCTTCCTGCGAACGCCATATTTCTACACGCGCCTGAGCAGCAATCAACGCCCACCGCAACTCCTCTTCCACCTCTACCGCTGCTTTCAAGCCCTGCAATAACGCTAGATACTCGTCATGCGCGTAAGCATCACGCTCTTGAGCGCCTATTGCATTCTCAACACTGCGCTTCATCAGGATTGCTTTTAACGACTTGCGATACTCTTCCAAGTAAATCCGTTCCGCCTTCGCCTTCGCAAACTTCTTGCCATTCTTGAAGATGTAATCTACCGCTTCGTTTGGGTCTGCCATCACTGTCTCCTTTTTAATGGTGTAATGCTACATTACATTATTAGGAGATGTCAACAATCCGCATAACATATTTATTCTTGCTGTTTTTCCGCCAGCCATGCACCTGAATTTTCCAGCCAGCTTCTCTGACCTTTGGGAGTAACTCAGACTCGGAAATCTTCTTGAGTCTGGAACTCACGCCAGAAGCAGTCACCTGAACCGCCAGAGTCTCGTCCTTCCTAATCGCCAGCAGATCAATAAACCCGAACAAGTCCTGCCTGATCTTTACCCACGGATTCCATTTTTCAACGATGGCTACCGTATAACCCTCTTCCCGCAAATACTTGAGGCTCCGTTGTGTGGGCGTCATAGCCATCCCTCCCCGCGATTCCCGCGATTGAATTGGTCGATACTGTCTCGCTCCAGAATTGAGTCTGGATGTATTTCATTCCAGCCCCGCTTGAACTTGCCGTTTTCCGTATAGCCATGCAGCCATCGGTGGGCGGAGTCCCTGTTCTCCATCCGCCTCTTGATCAGCCACCGCACGAGACAGCGGTGACGATGCTCGTCATCTCCCTCCCCCTCCCCGTTCAAAACTCACCCCCACCATCAAAGTCAAACGTCTTGGAATTATTACTCTCAAGAAACTGTTGGCTCTCCGCGTGATACCACATATTGAACCAGTTCTCGCCCTCACCATTTCTCTGCTTCTCGCACATCAGAACAGCGTCTGGCTTTGCCGGATCAGCACTGCCGGTCAACTGCATCTCATGCTCCTTTTTCTTGTTGCGCCACATTAAAAAAACATTGTCCACCTGATCCGCAATAGCGCCCGAGCCTTTCAGGTCGTTCTTATTTGGCATCGTCTCGTCCGTCTGTTGCTTGCGGATGTGGTGAACAAGATGGATGTGGATGTTGTGATCCCGCGCCAGAGAAGTAAGCTCGTCGATAAAGTTCTTCTGCCCGTTGTAATCGTCCTCCCCCGCCACGCACTTCATCAGCGAGTCCACGAAGAAATGATTGACGCCCAGTTCTACCGCGCAGTAACGCGCCACCCCGATCACCTGACGGGCATTCACAGTCCCCTGCTGGTCGTAGAGGAACATCTGACCACCTGCAAATCGCTGAAGCCTGTCCATCGTCTTCGTCAGGTCTCGCCCCATCAACTGCGCGTGTTCAATATTCTCCCCACAGAACTGCCGCAGCATCCGGTAAAGTGTCCGCTTGGGCTTCATCTCAAAGCTGGCAATACAGACCTTGCACCCCTGACGGATCAGGTCTAAAGCAATTTGCCCTGTGATGAGCGACTTGCCACCCCCGTTCGTTCCAGCGTAGACCGTGACCTCACCCATCCGGTAGCGAAAGGTGGACTGCGTGTTCTGCCACGGCATGGTGTAGGTGACCTCACGGACAGGCGCTTTCAACTCCTCCCGCATCTCGTCCAGATACACGGAAACGTCCTTAACGTCCTTCCCCGCGTCAGATGCCTTGACCCACTTCTCGAAATCAACGTCCTTGTTCGTAATCACCCGAATTCGACGCATTTCGTCCAACTGACTCGCACGCTCTTCGATAAGACTATTCACCTGAAAACCTCACAGCTTCTTCAATTCGCTGGGCGGCGACCTTCAGTCTTTCCAGATCACCCTCGTTTAGCTTCTTTCCGCCTGCCATATCAATTGCAGCCACCACCACGATCAATGCCTCTCTGTTGATCACCCGAAGCAAATCGGTTGCGAAGAACTTCGTCCGCATAGGCTTCTGGCGGTGCCATTTCTCTTTCTCAGGAAACAGGTCGTCAAACGTCATCCCGATTGCCCCCAAAACTTCTTCCGTTGAACAGCCTGCAAAGCAGTGCATGAGAATCCTGTCCTCAGCCTGACGGATCGTCAAACTCGGGGATTTATCGGAATGTGCAGGACAGCACGCCGAAAAACTATTACCCCGCCCCTTCACCTTCTCCAGACGCGCCAAAACAGCTTCTAACGACATAAAACCTCCCTGTTGATACCTACCCATCACCTAGCGCCTGAAAACGCGCCAAATCTTGTCTAGTGCCTTCCTAGAGAGGACTACAGCAGCTTCCTACCAGCCTTTGTCCACGGATCAGCGGAAATTGAGGCATCGGCGTCTTCCCAACGGCTTTGGTTGATGTAGGTCATGGGCGCAGGATCGAAGCCCTCAAGCCATTGCTTGGACGCCTTCAAAACCTTTACGTGGGAAATAATCTTGTCAGCCAAGGCGTCGAGGTTCTTGGAAGCCCATTTGTCCCGACAAGCGATTTTCCCAATCTTGCGGCTGGAGGAAGGCCAAGTAATCCAGAATTCCTCAAAGCGCACTGGTATTGGAAAAACCTCGGCTGGCGCTTTTTTAGGTTTTTCTTTCTTCGGCTGATTTTCTGGCGCTGTACTTATCTTAGGTTTATAGGTTAATAGGTTAGCATTGCCTTCGCTATCCGTTGGCAATGCGTTCGCATCTTGTAAGTCATTGTTTTTATTCCACCTTACTTTTGCGCTCTTGATTGCCTTCTCGGACTTGCCTTTAAACCGCTGGATTTCGTAATCGCAACGCTTGTGGACATACTTCCCGTCAACCTTTCGGAAGAAGTCCGTAAGAACGCGGTCATACGCATCACATTCGTCCGCAGTGCGAACGCATATAAAACGCATTGCGATGGCTTTGTCTAATGGCTTTTCGGTGACGTAGTAAAGGTCTATAAGCTGGCGGTAGATGCCATGCTCAAGCAGGGTCAGATGCCCTGTATCGCGGCGATAATCGCCAACGTGATGCTGGTAGTAAAACATGGATAATCTCCATCGGTGGACGATCCCAGTGTAAGAATTACCGGGCGGTATCCACCCATTGCGGGTGTGAATTACGGTATCTGAGACCGTCCCCGATGGAGACTATTTCAAATACCACCTTTTACGCTTCTCACGGCGTTGAGGAGAATCATAAATTCAATTTGCTTTTGTTGCAACAGCTTTTTTTCCGCGACCGCCCAGCTTGCCGTTTTTGCTGTTTTTCTCGCGGTGATCCCTGCGGCTGGCTATCCGCTTCTCACATAGGCCGTTATACCAACCCTCATGCGTCCTGTGGAAGAACTGCACCAACACGGCCTCCACGATGTCTTGATCCAGATTGACCTTTTCTATCAGTTCTGCAATGTCGAGCGTCAACGGCTTTTCCGTCATGTAGTAGATGTCCAGCATCCTGCGGTAAGCCAGATCATCCGCGTCATCTAGGTGGGTGGTATTCTTCAGGTATGCTTCAACGTCAAATCGGTAGTGTTTCATAGGCGTCCAAACAGGTCAGGCCGAAGGTCGTTACGGGTTACAAGCCCACGGGTGGCTCGTTCAATCTCAGCAGACAGCGCAGCAGAGGGGCTTTTCTGCCCGTTAATGATCAGCGCCATCCATGTCTTGGAGATGCCCAGCTTCCGAGCAAGTCCAACCTTTGAGCCTCGCGGCTTATCCTTAAAATATTTTATGAGTGTCATCTTGCGTCCTTGTTAAAAAATAAGTTACACTCTTATTGTATCATGAAATTAAATGTGTGATAATCAAACTTCAATACAGTGAAGGAGAGTGCGATGGATGACATGGGGCAATTGATGCTTGAGAGGCAAGAACAGCTTGAGGAGGCTCTGCAACGGGCAGAATCAGGCGCAGCGAAGAAAAGCGATTGGGATATCATTAAATTTGAGTGCGGCATAACTTCAGGAGTGAAGCATGAGCTTAATAGCGACAACAGGGTCTGGTAGCACTTTCATTAACGCCCCCGCAGGGATGCATCTGGCGCGGTGTTACAGGATCGTTGATCTTGGAACTCAGAAGTCAGAGTTTCAGGGACAGATAAAACACCTTCAAAAGATCATCATCCAGTTTGAGATTCACGGCGAGGATGACGCTGGAAAACCGTTGGTCACCGAAAAGGGTGAGCCAATGTCCATTTCCAAAAACTACACCCTGAGCCTTGCGGATAAAGCTAATCTGCGTCGAGACCTGACAACATGGCGCGGGAAAGAATTCACCAAAGATGAAGAGCGCGGTTTTGCGTTAAAGAACCTGCTTGGCGTGTGGGCGATGCTGTCTGTTATTAAAGCCGAAGGAAATAACGGCAAAGAGTATACGAACATCGCGTCCATAAACCCAGTCCCCAAGGCCATGAAAGCCAACCTGCCTGACGGACATAACGAGCCAAAAATCTACTCTATCACCGAGCATGACGAGGAATTCTTCCAGACCTTCTCCAATTACATCAAGGGCAAGATCATGGAGTCCCCTGAGTATCAGTCAAGGTTCCAGCGGTCAGAGAAGGCAGCAGAGAAGCCTAAGGGCGCATCTTTTGACGACATGGAAGACGATCTCCCATTCTGATGTTTGACTATGCCGATGTTTGATGATATTGTTTGGTTACTTTTAACGACAGGACAAATAAAATGTCTATAGAAATAATTACGTATCGCAAACATCGGAATTTAAAACTTGCCGCAAATGAATTGGGAATTGCATGGCAAGAACTTTATGTAAGACTAAAAAAAATTGGTGAGCCAGTAACCGGAGACAAACTTTTATATGGCTCTGATAGAGACAAACTTGGCGCTTTGGCTGAGGCTGAATTTAAAAAATTTGTCCCCCATTCAATTGACAAAAATGCAGAAATATTTCAAGCAAAAATAGATTTTAACATCAACGGATATTTGATTGATGTAAAAGCATCTAAGCCAAAATTAACAAATAAAAATAGTATAAAAAAAGCATGGTCATTTTCTTTTAAAAAACAAACATTGATTGCTGATTTTATTGTTTGTTTTTGTTACTTAGAAGACAAGTCACTTGCCCATGTTCTTTTGGTGCCAAGTGAGTTTTTTAAAGGGCTGCAAACAGTATCAGTTTCTTGTTCTGCTGTAAGTAAATGGCTTGATTATTCTATTGATCCAAAAAATTTATCTGATTTTTTTAAATCACTTCCAATAAAAGGTTGTTAACAAATGCCACAAATCATAGCTATTGCAAGTGTTGTCGTTACGATATTGGCATGGCTGACGCACATTTTTTTTTGTTTTTCACATGCTGCATGGGGATTCTTGATTGCGGGAGCTATTTTTTTCCCAATCGGAATTCTTCATGGGCTGTATCTTTGGGTAAATTGATATGACTTTAGTAGCTAAAACCTACACCGCAGAATCAGGCCACTGGTATGACCGTGATGGAGTCCCTGCGTATACCATTGTCGGGAAGAACGGGAAGGAAAGAAATACCACCCTGCGGGATGCGCGGGAACTCAATCTCGTTCCCTCCGTTACTACCATCATCAACGTAGCCGCAAAACCTGCTCTTACAGCTTGGCTGCAACGTCAGGTGTTGATGGCGGCTCTTACCCTCCCACGCAGACCTGACGAGCCTGAGGACGAGTATATAGACCGCATCGTCCGCGACAGCAAAGAGGAGGGGCGGTCAGCCGCAGATGCTGGAACGGACATCCACGCGGCGATACAAGCCTCTTTTGAGGGCAAAGAGTTAGGCAGGCATCAGGAACACGTAAAAGCCGTTAAAAACGCCCTCCTGACGCATTTTGGGGACGTTAAATGGGTGGTGGAGAGATCGTTTTCCCATGAGCTAGGGTTTGGCGGGAAATCTGACCTGTATTCCGTAGATATTCCGGTGGTGGTTGACGTTAAAAGCAAGGAATTTACCGATCCTGAAGAGGTAAACGCTTTTGACGAACACCTGATGCAGTTGGCGGCTTACAGGGTGGGGCTTGGTGTCCACAAGGCGGTGTGTTCCAATGTGTTTGTGTCGCGGAATGTCCCCGGGCTAGTAGCCGTCAAGCACTGGACTGAGACAGAACTTCAAAAGGGGTGGAATATGTTCAACAACCTCTTAGAATTCTGGCAGACCAAAAACAAATACAGGTGAGACATGCAGAGTTGGGCAGACATTACGGACGACGGAGAACTCATCCTAGACTGGCGGGATGTCCAATTCTTCTCACAGAAGTTTGACAGGGGCTACAGGAACTACGAATCAGCCCTCGGAAAGATGATCTCCATTATCCAGCGAGAGGCTTGGGAGCGCGGGTATCACGAAGGTGTGATCGCGCAGGACAACGCAAAACTACTCTTTATGACAGGCGGACATGGATAGCGAAATAATGGTGCAACCAGAGAAGTTTGAAGCACTGGTGAAGCAGGTCTACTTTTACTGCAAGAACGATAACCCAAACGGTCTATACCCTACCGAGGAAATAGACCTTATGGAGTTTGCAGCCAGATTGATTGCGGTGTGGGAGGAGAGTAACCGTTAACGAACAGCCCGTTTAGCTTCTTCGGAAATACCAAAGTCAGGCAATGCACCAGATATCTTGCGGCCCAAATATCCAGCCGCAGGAATCCCGATCCCAAGCGCAAGGCCGGGGAGTTGTGCAGCGGGAATCGGAAGCGCAGCAGCACCAGAAGCACCAGCCGCTAACATATCCAATATAGCCTGAAGTCGTTCAGGATTGTTTTCAGCGGCTTTCATGGCTTTGTAAGCCTCATACCCCTGATAGCCTGCCGCAGCCCCGCCTACGCCGCCTAAGAGCTTGCCAACGATGCCGGGGGTGGATGCTGCCCAATTACCAAAAACTCCAGTCTTAGATGCGCCTTTTGCGGCAGCAGCTTCTCTGGCTGCATTTGCAACAGCCTCTTCCTGAAGCACGTTGGGTATTGTGGCTGGCGGAGCGCCCCTGACATTAGAGCCAGCAGGTAAAGCAATCCCACTCCGCAAGAGCGTCTCCCCCGCGCCCAAAGTCTTTCTGCGGCGGAAATTCTCGTAAGCCTGTTCTGCGGTCTCCCCGCCCGGGCCACCGATCTTTGCCGCCCACTTGTCACCGGAAGTCATCTTCCCTTTCTCCATGATCTGAGCAGATGTAGCGCCTGCGGGTTGCGCCCCCGGCCTCATCGCCTCAACAGGCGCTTCCGTCAACACCTGCTTAGACGCAAGTTCAGCAGCTTGGTTTGGCTCCATGCCTGAAGACACTAGGCGCGAGAACAGATCGCGTATTTCCTTCATTCTGGAAACCGTTCCAATAGCAGCCCCCCCGCCCACAGCCACGACTTTATCCGCCGCATCCTTCATAGGGGCCATCATTGTTTGCGCTATTTTATTTGCTGGAGAAAATGACAACGTGTCGCTTTTTTCCTCTGATTGCGGCGTAACAGTGGACGTAAACGTGACCCCCTTTTGTCCGTCTATAGGCTTGGAAGGCTCAAACTCAAATTCATATTTTTCTTCCATGATCTACCTTGTATAGTTATCACGAATTTTTGCAAGTTGAGCTTCGTAACGGGAGAGCAATTGCTTGCCTGCCGTGTCCTGATAATCCGAGAAATTTGCAGAAGGATTCTTTTTCTCAAAACTTCTGAAATCATCCCACATAACGGTATAGAAGTTTGCCCTCGCCTTTAGCAAGTCAGCTTTATAGAGCAAGACATTTGGCGTGTCATGCGTGCTGAGGCTTGCCTGCTGGAACAATTCGCGCTCAAAGTTAGACACAGACCCCTTGGCAGCAGCAGCAAGGCTCAGGGAACTGTTTACCGCAACAGCAGCAACCTTCTGCATATTGTCAATGTCTTGTTGATTTCTAGCGCCAAGTTTAGATACCGCAGCACGAATACCGGGCATACCGATGTTGAAGCGCCCTATGTTCACCGCATTTTCAACAATGCCGCCAATTGCAGAACCAAAGTCAGGACGCTCAAATACGCCAAACATATTAGGCGATTGAGTTACCAGCGTTGTTACATCAGCAGATGCAAGCCTGTCTTGCGATGCTTGGTTAAAATTCACATACACTTTTTTTCTTTCTTCGTCGGCGGTTTTGTTTCTTGCGGTCTGAACCTCTTGCATTTGTCTATTCCGCAATTCTCGTTGCGCTTTATTCAAGCTCTCGCCAGTATCCGCAACCTTCATGATAGTAGGCTGCACAGCACTCATCGGTGATGTGGTAACACCTTTTCTGTAATCTTCCAGCAGCACTCGACGAAGTTCAGGATCAGCTATCGACTGATTCAATACGCTTGCGGCGTCTTCCAGAGAAGCGCCTCTGGGGATTTGTCCTGATCGCGTGTTTGCAGGCGCATTTCTGATAATGTCTGTATCCGTTGCTGGAGCCGCTGGAATTGTAGCAGCGGGTATAGGAGGTCTTGCCGCCGAAGATGACGGCTGAGTTGCCCCTATTTGCGGAATAGCAGGAGGAGTTCCTCCAAATTGAGGAGTAGCAGGTTGACCTGATCCTTGAGCAGCGCCTGCTGGAGACCCGTAGCCATACATGCCTAATTGAGATAGCAAGAATCCTTTGATTGCTTTATTGGTAGGAATGTCCTGCTCTTGATCAATCATTTCTTGCACAGACTTGATGGCGGTGATCAATGTGGCGGGATCGCCAAGCAAACTTCTGGCTGCGGCAACTTGCATTAGTTTTGCTCTATCCGCGCCGGGGAATTGCTTGGCGAAGTATTCCATCTCCTTCATCTTGTCAGTCCTGCCAGACTCTTTCATTCCGAAAGTGGCAAGCTCTTTCATCACGCCCTCAGGATCAACTCCAGCCTGAGACATCAACAATCCTCTAGTTGTAGCATCAATGTTCCCAAATACATTATTGCCACCGCTTGCCGTCGGAGACGGCCTACCAATAAGACTAGCCGCCTCATTGCTGAAAGGCGCGACTCCAACACTACGCGCCATATTCGCCGCTTCCGGCCCCTGTATTGTTTGACCGCCTGCGCCAAGAAGTTTTTTAAGGTCTCCAGACATACTAGACCTACGGGCAAGTTCCATCTGCTCCTTATACGGAGTAAGAGATTGCTGTGCCAATTGCATACGCATCATGGCATTATCTTGAGATTGCTTCTGCTCTAGCTGTTGTTGCGCTCCCATCGACTGCAAAGCATTTCCAGCGGACTCACCAAACCCACCGCCCCTCGTAGGCGCAAGGAATCCTGAAGCCAATGCCAGCAAAGGGTTTCCAGCACCTTGACGCGTATCAAGACTAGCCATCAGGTCATCTTGAATCTTTGATAGCCTTGTTATTTGCTCTTGATACTTAGCCTGCGCCTTTTCATAAGGACTGGCTTGTTCCAACCCGCCTACAACGTCGTCTGCCATGATTATTCCTTAGTCTGTAAGATCGTAGGGGTTGAACGAAGGGTCAAAATCATCTCCCCCTGCTGCATATGGAACAGAACCATCCCCCGTTCCAGTGCCAGTATATGTTGTAGCGGTACCTTCAGGGGAGCCTGTAGATGTTGTCACGTCGCCAAGAACATTCGGCATTGAAAGCCCAGCCAACGACGGGAATATACCTTTAATGGTATCGTAGACAGATGTCCCCGGTATTTGAGCGCCTGTTCTTGGATCAACCTTGTTGGCAAATATTCCAGCGGTTCCGGCAGTGAGCGCAGCAATTTGAGCCAGCGGGGAGTTGGAGTACGCCCCCGGCATCGGGCCAGTATACGTCTGCGTCTGTGTTGTTGGAACAGTAAACCCTCGCATGATGTTTGCAAGATTCTGTTGTGCAGTCATCGGGTAATTCATTGCAGCCTGTTGTGTAGCCTGTTGCTGTGCGCCCAAGCCTGACAGCACGTTAAGACCGCCCGTTCCCTGCGTGTATGCCTGACCAGAGAGCGTCCCAAGCGTGTTGGCAGCAAGCGTCCTGTTCTGCTGTTCTTGCAGGGCGGCAGTTACCGCATCTTTATACCCAGACTGCAAAGCACTCGTCTGCTGACCCGTAATGTTCTTGGAAACATCCCGCGCTACGTCACCGTAGACCTGCATCCCACGGCGGGAACCAAATTGACCAGAACCAGCAGCACCAGCTACAGCATTAGGGGCCAGTATGTCCGTAAAATTCTTTTGCCCCAGACGGCCTATCTCGTCCACAACACCCGTTGTGTAGGGGTTCATGAACTGATTGATATTTGGCCCTGCTGCGGCACCCGTAGCCACGTTGGTCGCTTCATTAAGTGCAGGCTGACCAGCCGCTATAGCAGTGCCTGCGGTATCGTAGGCTTGCTGTTGTAAAGGAGCCGCGCCAGCAACGCCACCTGTGTTAACAGCAGCCTGACCTGCCGTTGATAATCCAGATAGGAAGCTGTTATACCAGTCAGGGGCAGTTGTGCTTGCCGTTTGCGTCGTTGATACATTAGGCAACGGCGCACCTTGCAATAGATTTGACATAGCATTTCCTTGTGTGGCAGCAGCACCAACGCTGGCAATGCCTGCCAGAGCGCCGGTATTCGTTGGAGGGGTAGAAGCTGTTGGTGTAGGATTATACGAGTTAGTTGCCGGATTGAAATCCATCCCCGACACCGTGTTCGCCGGTTGCGTCGTTGTCTGTCCGGTAGAGGGCTGAGTCAAATCAGGCGTAGGAAGCCCACCTATACCCGTTGTTGTGGGGGTTGATCTAGACCTTAAATCGTTTAATTTCTGCTCGTAATTATCCCGCGTCATATACGGGGCTTCTTGTCTTAGCTGCTGTTCTCTTGAAGCCCCTTCAGCATAGTGAAACATTGGTTTATTTTTAACCAAATCTTGTAAAGATGATCCGTCTGGGGCAAAAGTTAACCCCTCAAAATCAGAAGGATTTGTATAAGATTTAGGAGGTTGTTTTGGCAAAGAAGCTAAACCGCTAACTTGAGTTAGTGGAGTTTGCGTAGCTGTTTGCGTAGGCGCAGGAAGTCCTGTCTCACCCTCCGTTGTTTCCGGCTGTTTAACCTGTGGGCTTTCTACCTTATCTTGCGTTGGAATCTGAGTGTCACCAGACTGGTGGAAATACTTGGATATATCCGTAATTTCGGGAGGTTTCCAATCACCAAAGTTAGTGCTTCCATTTTCATTATAAAGTGGCGTTGGATTATTTGTAAAATAATTTTGATATGCATTATTCTGCGCTTTTTGACTATCAACATACTGGCTCATTAAATCTTGCGGTATGTCGGAATACCAAGATTGTTGATTACCAGCACCGGGCCTTCCCCCGCCTTTCCCAAATGTTTTGTTGGCTATATCATAAGACCAGCTACCACTATCTTGCGGTACCTGTTGATTAAAAAAATCTTGCAAATTCTGTGACCAGCCAGTATTTGAGTAATCATTACCAACGCCCCCCTGCCTTATTCTGGTAGGGGCAGGCGGTGTATACTGCGGAATATTAGTTTCAAAAGTTGATAAACCGCCTAAACCGCCTAAACCGCCAGATGTGGGGGTGAATGAGGAAGGGGCCATTTCTGGGTGAGCATTCCAATACTCGCTGTAGTTTGCATAGGACTTGACTCCGGGAGTGTTTGGATCAGTTCCCGGTGCACCAGACCAACTGCCATCTTCACGACGGCTACCCTCTACATAACCAGTGTCGCCAAGGTATCCTTCCACCGTCGTTGTCATGACTTGCCTTTCTTTGCTGTTTTCAAATAAGCCATAGCTGTTTTTGCTTTTGGCGGGATGTCATTCACCGGCGCAGATCGCTTGTGCTTCCTAATCTCTTCTCGCATCTTGTCCAGAACAGCAGAACCTGCTTTTGTGGATCCGTCGCCCAAAGCCGCTACCGTATCCGCGTCAAATATATTCCTTTTTTTAATATTTTCTTTTGCGGTCAATATTTGTAAATTCCAAGGAGTATGCAATCCAGATACATTTTTTCCTTGCAATGGAATAATATGATCAACATGCCATTTAATTTTTGTTAATTTTAATCTTAATGATGCTAAATCATATATTTCTTTAATCATCCAATGATCATCATCACTCAACCAAATTGGAGTTCTATTTATTTTTGATAACCTTCGTTTAATTGTCAAAGCCCTAACAAGACCTACATTTTCTTTTTTCCATCTTGTTTTAATAATTTTTGTGTTTTCATGGTTTGGATTATTTTTTCTCCAAATATTTGATCTAATTCTTCCTTCTGCCAAAATTTTTAATTTAGCATCATCAGTTAATTGATTTCTATATTTTGCTGCTTTTATTTTTGCACATTTAATGCATACTCCATTTGAAACACTCCTATATGCAATATGTCCAAATTTACAAGGATTACCAGTAAAATATTTTATTTTTCCAGATAATTTAGCCATATTTCTAAATCCAGAATTATGAGCTTTTTGACCTTTTATAAATTTACTCATTTCTTTTTAGCATTCATTTTCATTCCCTCTGTTATGTAATCCAGAGGAGATTTTGCTTTTGGAGGTATTTTATTAATTGGAGCAGACCTTTTATGTTTTCTTATTGCCATTCTCATTTTATCAAGTACTTCTGCTCCAGCTTTAGATGATCCATCACCCAATGCTGCTACTGTATCTGCATCTATAACATATTCAGAATCTGCAAGCATGGTAGGAATGTCATCTGACTGCCCCGTCCCCGGCCCATTTACCGCAAATCCTCGCTTGGCGTGACGGGCGTAATACCGATCTTCTGGCCCAGCCACCATCTCCACAGGATTCATCTCGTATCCACGGTCAGCCAAGATGCGCTGTAACTGAGGATGCACTTGACCGCCGTTTGCCATACTTCTTGAAAGAATATTGACTAACTTAGGGTCTAGACCAGTCCACAAAGATGACTGCGATGGCGATCCAGTTGTGATCCAGTTTGGCTGCAAATACGGCTTAATAGGGCTTGGGTACTTTGTTGAGTCATCTGCAAGCAATCTGTTAACGTCAGGGAGCGTTCCTGCAACACCCGCAGCAGCAGCAGGGGTGGTAGTGGTAGTAGTTGGCAACCCACCACCCCCAACCGTGGTTGTGACCGCAGGCGTTACAAGTGTAGTGGTTGGTGGGGCATTTGTATCAGGTGAATTGACATACGGCTCCCAATCAACTTCAGGAGGGGGCGTAGGCTCTTCATCATCAGGCGTAACAACAACTTCTGGAAGCGTTTGAACAGAAGAGCTTGGAGTCCCGTCTACTGTAGAAACAGGATCAGTTGTTACGCCACCAACTAGTGTGTCATTGTGACCGCCAGTAACAAGGTTGCCGGAACCGTCAACTACATTACCGTCACCATCAATAAAAGTGGCATCGGCTCCAGTTCTTCCTTGTCCACCAGTAATCGTTCCGTCTACTGTAGAGCTACCGTCCAATATTGATCCTGCGCCGTCCACACCCGCAACCGACGATAAGCCCCCAACAACAGTATTGGCAGTCCCAGTCGCAGAGCCAGTCAATGCATCATTAAACGGCGTGCCATCTAGTTTTGTAGAAGGCGCTGCAACAGGGTTGTTGCTACTGTCTACAAATATTCCATCAGCAGTCTGATAAACAATATCACTGTAATCGTTAAATCCAACGGCAGTTTTTGTGTCTGCCGCCGTTAATGTATTATTGTTTATGTTTGCAACATCAATAGAACTTAATGCACCAGTATTAGCAATGTTTTCTTCGGTTGTGTCTGCTACTATTGATGTATTATTGTTTCCAGTCCCTTCAAGAACTTCATTATCATTCTCCAGCAAAACATCACCAGATTGCGCCTCTCCTCCAGTAATTGAAATAAATGACGGATTATTCTGACTTCCATAACTTATATATGCGTCTATTTCTGCTTGTGTTACTGGATACCTAAATCCCGGCAAACTAGGGTCTAAGAAATTGTCTGTAGATATTAATCCAGCAGTAACATCAGTTGTTGTTCCTGTGTCTACAGCAGCAACATTTGTGCCGCCGCCAGTAACAGAAAGACCTGAATATATTGACCCATCCGCATTTGCAGGAATTTCAGTACCGGCTATAACATACCCAGAGGGGCTGGTATCACTGAGTTCTGCGGTAGTTACATTGCCAGAGTCAGCAGGCAAAGGACTTATAGGAGTTCTAGTCTCAACAGGGGCTGGAGCCTGAGTATCGGCTGAAGAAATACCTGATACAGCATCCTTTGCAGCACCAACTCCAATGCTTATGGCAGCATTTAAAAGTGTCTTCTCAAGAGGAGCGCCTGTTGCTATTGAATTGACAACAGCATTGATGGACTGTTGAGGAACATTGATATTATTTTCTCTTGCTTCATACCCCAAGCCAGAAGCAGCGCCAGATGCAAGAGCAGCAGTTACTGGATCAGTTCCGTTAATAGCCGCTTGCGTAGCGCCGCTTACAGCGCCCGAAACAACAGACCTTACAAGGTTGCTATCAAGTGCATTGCCAGCAGCAATTCCGGCTAAATTTCCTAACGTAGAACCTGCCGCGCCAGTCACTACTGATTCAAGAACCTTCTCTGGATCAATAGTGCCTGTTGTGACAAGTTGCATTCCTGCGTTCGTTGCGGCAGCTTGTGCCATAGATGATAAGGTCGGCATTGCTTGCAAAAAGGGATTTGATAGCGCCCCCGGCAAATAAGCATCCCCAGCAGCAGCGGCTGTTTCTGCCGTGGCTAAACCAGCGTCAACTGTTGAGGCTACTTCTGGAAGCATTCCTGTTACTTGCAAGCCGCTTGTTGGGCCAGCAGTCAACTGACTTGAAATTCCAGAACCTAATCCAGCAACTGCGCCATACGTTATTGCAGACTTCAATATGTCTTCTGGTGAACCACCTTGGACTGCTGTCATACCGCCGCCAAGAACGGCAGACCCAACAATAGCTTCAGCAGTTCCCGCAACAGCAGTTCCAGCCGCTATTGCTCCGCTAGTTCCAAGTATTTCTGCGCCAATAATAGAACCAAGACCGGGGGCTACAACAGATGCAACTATGGCAACAATAGGCAACAAAGACGATAAAACGCCACCGCCTTTTTGAGATTGAACCATTTGCTCATTTTGAGCAATAGTAGATGGTAATTTCGAATATTCTATATTTGCATTATATCTTTGCAATGCAGCAGAATTATTCATATATGATTGATACGAAGATTGCGCTCTAGCGGCGTTCATTCCTTTGCTAAATTGCAAAGGTTGACCAGATAATAATCTGGCCTCGTCTATTTGAGCTTGAGCAATCCAAGGATCAGCCACGTTATTTTCCTTTTAACAATTTGCCAGTAGTTATTAACGCAGCAATAACTTGATAATCAACTTTTGATTTATTTAATTGAGCAACATCTTGAATATTTAATTTTGCAGCTTTATCAATTAACATTGGATACAAAGCCTTGTCTTTAAGAACAAACTCGGCGGCTTTACCCAAAGTTATCATGTCAGAAGGATTAATATTGTGTTGTTTTAATGATTTATAAACATCAAATCTTGCTTGAATAATTTTGGGATTCATCTCAATTCCTCGGGTTTACTGCGTTCACAACAGCTTCAGCCCAATTCTGCCAGTGGTCAAACCCGTAAGGTGATGGCATGGCCTCATTTTGGAATACGTCAATTCCTGACAGGCCAAGCGCCCATTCCTGCCACTTGTCCTCAGCAACCCCAATCTGCAACTGTTGTGCAGCGTAAGCCTCCACCATCAACGAAGACCATGACTCAAAGGTGTGATAACGCGGGTCATACACAAGAGGAAACATTATCCGTAGCCCCTGACATCGCCAATATCGCCATTAAGTAGTATTTTACCCAATTGGTAATCCCCGCCGAGAGTATTTGAAACAACTTTAATCCGAAGCTCTCGCCGTTGCTCCTTCATGTCAATCTTCCCTGTTGTTGGGGAGAAGGGATAGGCAATGGATTCCTTGTCATCAGTCTGAGCAAAAGGACGACCCGTGACATATAAAGTCATCTCACCCGTCTGAATGAAGTCAGGCTCTACTCGTTCTAACCTCAACCAGCGATTTACACCAACCATCGAAAGCTCAGACGGGCCACCAGCAACTAGACCTAAATCGTTTGTTTCAAAGTAGCTTTCTATAGCAGTCGCTAAAGACCCTTGTATCTGGTCTGTTCCTATTTCATGTTGCCACAAACTAACAAAATCCATCGTTGACAACACTTCTAATTGAAACCCTGAGCCAGAACCACCTAGATTTGTATTGACCGCAGATAGAAAATCGCCTGTACTGTAATCAGTGCCTCTGTTATAAATTGTCACCACCGTCACAACACCACCAGCAACAGTAATGTTTGCGGTAGCCAGAGTGCCAGTTCCACCAGTGAGAGGAACATCAAAATATGAGGCGTTAACGTAGCCTGACCCAGCGTTGGTTATGCTATAGGTGTTTACACCACCCTCAGCATTAATTTCCGTTCCCGAATTAATTGGGTAATGAAATACTTGAGAGAAGTATCCTGCTGTCCTGCGAGAACCCAAAGCCTCCCCAACGTCATACCAGACCTTTTCGCGGATGTTGTAGACAATAGCGTCGTTACACTCTTCCGATGTCCCTCTAGGATAAAACCACCAGATTTCACCAAAACGCGGGACTTTGCTGGCATACACTTTCTGTCGCTGGGCGTAGTTCAGATTATCAAAAAAGTAATTCTGGTTAAAAGTATTTGGTATTTCTTGAACGGTGCCGTTATAGAGCAGGAAACGGTCAACCCCGCACCAGTAGTAAATGCCGTCATATTCAATAACAGACTGGCTGGACATGATTGAGGATTGGCTAGAAATAATGTCATACCGCCAGTAAAGCTGTTCCGTAACAGACCCTGTGAATATTTGAGTTGGTGCGTAACTTACGCGGATTAGTGAATCTAGCGACCAGAACAGTCCAGCAGGCGCATTAGAGCCGCCGCGAACAGGAAGCCCCTGCACTATCTTGGTGGAGGCTACGTTCGTCTCATTGGCGTCTGGGGCGTTCCAGTCGTATGCATTGCCTGCGCTGCAATTCTTGATAAGCCCGTTATTACCGTATACAAAGACGTAAGGGTGCAAGACCACTACTCCGCCAGATACTTCTATAGGGTCTCCAGTGGGCGCTGTTCCTGAAGTATCCTCCAATTGAGCCGCCACAAGGCTACCGATAATACTAGCCAAGACAGGTGTGTTTGTCTGGTTGTTAATGTCTTGGAGATTTAGCCCGGGGTGCGCTAACAACAACTCATCCCCTCCTCCCGAGGAATCAAAAGTAGCGTCAAATTGCCACATATTGTAAGGACTGACAGTAAAATCTGAAAGCACCACATCCGAAATACCTGAACCAACCCCGTTGTTGTCTATTGGTAGAACTTGTAACCCGTCAGAGTAACCGCTGTATACGTCATTGTAAGACGCTTGAGGATTGAGGTAGATGCCCCTAGACGGGCCTGCAAGATTGTTGATGATCTCTCTATACCCTGCCATCTTGCGAGGGCGTCCGCGTTGGAATCTAACCCAACGTCCATCGTTATAGGAGGTGGCATCAAATATAGTGCCGTCCCGCTGCACCCCCGGCTTCGTGTCCAGCGCAAATACTTTTGCAGTCATCAGAATGTCCCGCCGAGAACTCCGCCGGAGAATGTTCCAGTACCCACAATTGATAATCCAGTTGCCGATACAGTAGACCTCAACACGCCCAAAATTGCAGTGTTTAATTGACCGGCACCAACTCTATAAATGCCCGTAGATGTCTCGCTGATAAAGTTTAAAGAGGGTGCGGACACGGTGCCATTTGTTAAAGAGAGCGTAGACCCCGCCGCTTGCACTGTATTAGCATTGTAAAAATTTATTCCATCACAAACAACCGTAGCTTGCTGACCTTGAGGAATTGCAACTGTAGAACCCGTTGGGGTTTTTACGGACACTGTATATGCATTAGTTGTCTGGTTGCTAATAACATAAAGATTAGTAACTGGTGGGTATGTTGCAATTACATTCCCCGTCAAAGCGCCTTGGTACTCTTGCAAAACAGACTGCGCTTGAGAAGATGAGATAGTTACTGAACCAGTGGTCACTGGAATAACGGCTGTGGTAAAAGCAAATACATTACTTGTCCCGTATCCTACAGAGAAATATTCTGTGCCGCTACAAACAATGAAAGATGCCTCGTCAGGGTTGTATTCTTTACTTGCCGCACCGTCTATTAAATCAGCGCCAGAACACGTTATTGTGCAAGTTCCAGAACCGTTGTTCTTGAACAACACAAACCAATTGTCGCCTATAGAAGTTGCAGACGGTAATGTTATACCGCCAGAACCGCTAGACCAAACCTTGGTCTTTGCTCTGTCAGAAGCCGCCAATGATTGAGTGTCACCAATACCAGAGGTTGGGTGGCTTTGATTAAGCGTATTGGAAATAGCCAATAAACCGTAACCAGCAAGGGTTGTTGCATCTGGGGATGAGGTTCCGGTGCCAAAAGCAATAATTCCCCAAGTGCCTTGCTCGTCAGGATTGTCGGTGATGTAGATGTATTGTGCCTCCCCCGGCACAACAGTCACGATAACATTCACCCCGTCGTAATCCATTACGTCAAAGTCTTCGCCGCCTACATTGCGTATTAGCGCATCATTCCCCACAGAAGACTGATTGGCAGGCGGCATCCACAATTCAGAAACCCCTGTCGTTGTTACCTCCATAATTCTTGCAGCAGCATCACCGGATACCGTTCCGTTGATAGGCCACTCCAATTGCAGGGTGGTGTTTGCAATTGAAATATAGCTGTACGAAACGTCAGTCGGCTGTATGACGTTGCCAGTAAATGGTGAATTAAAGCTCATATCAGTCCTTTAGGTATCAAGCACAACCGCTTGGCGGTCACCAATGCGCTGCACATCCTCAGACTTCAAGGTATTAATAATCAGATCATACTGCTGTTGCCACATAGCAATTCGCTCATCATTCTTCAAGAACGGCATTGCCTGTAACAGAGAACCGTAAAGCATTGCCTGCGGAGCATACGTCGTAAACCAATTTGATTGATTAGAGGAGTCCAGCGGTTGAACTCGTTCGTAATACAAAACCTCGTAGTCGTAGGCCGTATCCGGAGTAGGAGCAACTAGCCAATGGGTATAATCATAATCCGCGTAGAACTTCGGCACGCCTTGAACTGAGGGGTCTGGGGCATACTCCCGAAGGTATTCGTACTTCCTCAAGAACACTGGCTGACGCTTTCCAGATACCGTGACGTTCATGGAAACGGTTTTGTGCCATCTTGCAGGCTTGTCTATTGTTGCGGTACTGATAACCATATTGCTTGTGTTGACCGTCAAGTTACCTAAAAATTTGATCTGGCTGGCGATGACTTGTTCAGCAAGCATAATAAAACGCGGAATTTGAGCAATGGTTGCATCGTCAGTCCGTTCTAAATATTGTTGAATGTCTTCTACAAGCGAGTCGTAGGTCATCACTGCCGCAGTTGTCATATCAAGCCTCTGTCATTTTCTCGGCGTTCTGCCGCACATGCGCCACACGATTTAACCAGCCCCTGCCGAACGTAGAAAACGTCGTCAAAGATTTGTAAAACTCTTCTT
>TARA_R110000822_G_scaffold90073_2_pt1 | contig 20573 bp, 25 predicted proteins | sample TARA_R110000822 | Tara Oceans TARA_R110000822 (sample SAMEA4397666) | marine metagenome | biome: Polar Biome; feature: [SRF] surface water layer (ENVO:00010504); material: water (ENVO:00002006), including particulate matter (ENVO:01000060) such as... | depth 5 m | reverse complement strand
CTGCGGATAGCATGTTTCACAGCTAGTGCTCTGGCAGGTTTGGCATTGGCAGCTGTAGTAGTATGTCGCACCACAGCAGCAGCTATAGGATTCTGCAGTATAATTTCCTGGGTTATATGGATAATAGAAAGCACAAAAACAGTCTTGCCAAGAAGTCTGTGTATATCCTGAGCAATTTCCGTTTGCAAAACGTGAAGAGCAATAGTTCCCATACATGGTTTGGCAGTCAAGATGTTCGCATCCACCGCCAGATGCTGCAGTGTAATTCCCATTGCCACATCCACAGCTGTATCCGTTGCAATAGTATCCTGCACAGGCTAGGCAGTTGCAGTCATAGGATGAGGTTGTGCAGTTACAGGATTCTGTTGTCTGTTGGGAGGCTGCGGCCCACCAGTTTCCAGAGTCAGTTACCCAGATTGCGGCCCCTACACCCTGGCCAATGTCCTTAAGTTCAATCTTTACGTCTGGTACTAGAGCGTCAACTAGCATGATTGGGTATGACGAGGCTGCTGTGGATGTTGTTAGCTTAGATGATGAAATTCCCCAGGTACCCCTAATGAATGACCATTTTCTTTTTGACAACAAGGATTTTGTGTCTCCAGACATTGATGAGCCAGAAAACTCAGAACCGAAGACCGCAGATATTCTTTTTGGCAGAGACTGCTGTGCTGCCCTTAGTATTGAACGTACGCCCATGTTACTCTAGGTCTCCCATCAGGTACCAGAGGTTTGTTGCTCTTTTTACCAGAGTTGCCGAAGAATATAGAGTTCTAGTTTTTACGCTAGGAGTGTAGTAGAGTGTAACCCCCGATATGGCAGCTACTGTTACTTGCCCTGCCCCTGCCTGCATTATTGTTATGGTTGTTCCGACTGGGAAGGGGACCGTTGCATTCGTAGGTACAGACAGGGTAACCCCCGATGCAGAAGAGAACTCTACCATCTTGTCTTTGTCGGTAATGGCTAAAGTATAAGAGGCCGTCTGATTGTTAAACGAAACCAAGCTTGGAGCAATATCAATAGGTGATGCCTCCCAAGCTGAGGTGGCCGTACTGTATGTAAGAATTGATTCGTCGGCTAGCCCATTAAGGTTTACATCGCTGAGCTGTGCAACAGAGGATGCCGCTGATCCAGGTAGCCATGTTTCTGACGCTAGGTCGTATGCAAGAACATCTGCATCTCCTAGGCCTGTTAGGTCAACATCCGTTAGTTCGGATAGAGCAGCTGCTGCTGGAATCACTGGAGTATAGGTTATGACTCCGTCTAAGTATGACAGAGCCCCAGTTGATGTTCCTGTTGGTGCAGTCTCTACTGAGACATTTGGGTTAGTTGGCTGACCGCCAAGAGCACCAGCAACTTCCTGTACCCAGAACTGAACGTCTGAATTATTTCCAATGTATGATGTTTGTGTAGATCCTTGGCCTTTTAGAAGATATGTAACTGTAGTTCCTGGCTCTAGATCGTGTTGGTCATAGAAGTTCCAGCTATAGTCATCTCCGATAATTATCGTCCAGGAGAAAATCTCTGTCTCTACAGAATCGACAACTCTATATAGTTTTGCCGCTGTGTATGAATTTGACATGTGGTCTGCGATAAGACTAATAAGGTTTACATAGGAAACGCTTGTTGTTATTGTTACCGAAAGATCTTGTGCTCCGTCATTATACGTATGAAAAGATCCAGTTGACGCTGCGAAGGGTCCTGTCGCATTCAGACTTGCAAAAGCACCTGCTGTTACTCCAGTTACTGCGGGAGCAAAAGTTATCTCACCTGATGCCGAATCGTATGATAGAGCTCCTCCCTCGGAGGCTGTTGTCGTAGATACTGTAAGCTCATCTAGGCCAGAAAGGGTTCTTGGCTTCCATACAGAGTCTGCGGTATCAAAATAAAGTACCTGGTTGGCCTCTACTAAGGAGACATCAACGTCAGAAAGCTCTCCTATAGCGTGAACGTGATCTGAGTTAGATTTTGTGCCAAGGGCTGTTGTGATTACGTCTATGTCCCCATCATTTGACTGAAGAGCTGTCGCAATCTCATTAAGTGTGTTTAGTGTTTCGGGAGCGGAGTCAACAAGGGCAGCAAGCTGGTCATCTGTGTATCCCTGCTGAGCTGTTGCAGAATCTGTTATTGCAGTTGTGAGGGCACTGGTAGCTGACGCTAAAACTCCGTCTGTATATGTTGTGGAGGCTCCAAGAACCTGGATGCCTGCTGCAGTAATTTGTTCAAGATTTACGAATGCTGGAAGGGAGTTGTATGCTGTAGTTCCATCGCCTACCCGAAATGTTTGATCATCTGTAGATATGGCCATTTCTCCAGCTGCCAAAACAGTATTAGCGCTTGTCCACTGGTCAGAGGTTCCTCGACGCTGCTGCAGCCTAATTAACAATATAATCTCCTAGATAGCATATAGATGCCATACTATCTAAGTATAACATTATTTATCTTAACTAAATGACATATTAGACTTATGATTATTCATTGGACCACAAGTTGCACAAACATATGATTTAATGTGTGTTACTGGGCACTGCTTTACGGAGACCTGGTGTTTTCTAAACTTACACCATAAACCTCTCACAGCCATTATACTAGGGGCACTAGATATTGCGAATAGTCTAATTTTAGCCACTCCTTATTCTTTGTTCTATCAAACAAGTTTATCACATCAAATCCAACCGTGATTCTTTTGCTGTCTTGGTCCCAGTAGCCGATTGCGTGTTGCTCTGCGGCTCTGGTTATGCAAACCTTTTTATTAGTGTTTTGGTTAACGATTAAGTCTTGTCCATCTATCCTAAAATATGTCTCTGAACCTTCTGCAGATACTGACATGTATCCATGAAGATTAAAATCATGGTTAAAGTTTTCTAGCTCAGACATCATGTTCTGCTCAAAGTACTGGTCGTATCTTTCTCTGCTCTGAACTTCTTTGTCCAATATGTTTATCCACCCAGAGATATAGTAATTCTGTTCATCAAAATCAATCCGCTGATCCTTGCAAGCTTGCCTAGACATTTCTCTAACTTTTGCGTACAGCTTTCTTATTACTGGGTGATGTAGTGAGAAGAGGTTGTACAGACCTTTTACCTTTGTCAGTATTGGGGGATTGAGCAGTTCTGGGGGCAACTCTCCAAGTATCTTCTGGTCTACAACCAACGAACTAAAGCTTAATAAGAACTCTCTAAAATTCTCTAATTCCTTATCAGATATGTCTAAAACAGAGGTATCAAAGAACCCTCTAGACTCTATCCTAGGGGTATCCAATGCTGCTCCTCTTCTGGGTGGTCAAGAAGTACGCTAAGCGGTAGCACGTCATATGCCACAGTTATCCTGGGTCCTTCCCAGGACCAATCTCCTTGAGCATGCGGATGACCCATCTCAGACAGGATTGCTTCGTTATTCTTATTCTCGTTAATCTTATTTCCAGACGAAGTTCTGTAATGGGTGGAAGAAGGCTCTGCACTTACAGAGTAATACCCGTGAAAAAAGGGTGCTCCATGTGGGCTATGCTCATGCCAGTCTAGTTTACCAGACTTGGAGTGGTTTATGTTAAACCATCCTTGGAGCATAAACTGCTGGGAGTCAAAGTCTATTTCGTAATAATCACAGGCTTCGTGAGTCATCTGAGACACGGCCTTGTATAGCTCTCTTATTCCTGGGATATGAAACTGAAAGACATTGTACTGGCTCCACTTCATGGTTGATATGCTATTTGAATCTTTCCATGCCTGGTCATCAACGCCTACGGGAGTTACTCCAGGAATTGTTGCCTCACTGATTTGTGTATACCTGTCCTGTAACTCTTTTGTTAAGAGGCTTAGGTCATTACCGAGCTCATGCTTAAAGAACCTGTGTTCTTGTGGGGAACGGCTCGTGCTTGTATACTGCTGGATTGTCATCCATTCTCTCTTTCATCATCCTAAGATCTATGGCAATTATACCATATGAGGCTTAGCGCGGTGCAAAGTTGAAAGGTGTGAATGAAAACGGTGCAAAGTTAAATGGTGTAAATCCAAATGCTCCGAATGGTGAAAAGCTAAAGGCGGAAAATGGTGAGAAGGAGAAAGCCCCAAAGGGTGAGAACCCAAAAGCACTAAACGGAACAAAGCTGAATGGTGTAAAGCTAAAGGTAGTTACGCTACCAGAAGCCGTAGAATACGATCCTACGCCATTTGAGTTTTCGGCACGGACTGAGTATGTCTGAGCCGTTCCACCCTCTTGAGATACGCTTACAGAGGTTCCTGCGGTAGTTCCAGTCTTGCCGTCGGATGATGTCCATGTATACTGGCTAATTGCTACTCCGCCAGTTGCAGGTGCTGTCCAAGACACACTGTCTGTTGTTGTTCCTGCTGAGTTTGTACCAGCGGATGGAGTAGGGCTAGATACTGTTGGTGATGCAGGAGCATTTGGCACAGTTGTTACAAGAACAGTTCCTGATGGGGCAGAAGCCTCACTAGAACCCGACTCGTTTGTAGCTACAACAGTTACGGTTGTGTTCATGTTGCTTCCGAAACCTTCTATGGTTAGGGTGGTTCCAGCTCCAGTAGCGGTGTGCGTAGTCCCATGAACTGAACAGTATGCAGATGCTGTGTATGAGGTAGCAGCAGGAGAGTTAGATGGCAGTTGGAAGACTACCGTTATAGCTCCATTATTGTAAGAGCGTGAAGTTCCTACGTTTGTTGCTGATGTAATTACTGGTGCATGGGGCTCTAAAAAGTCGTTAGAGCTCTGTGAGTTTGCACCAAGGTTTTTTCCAATTGCCATCTAAATAATCTCCTGTCGTTTTTTTAATTCTTAAGCTGATGTGTCGCCAAAGACTACCCAGCTGTTAGCTGCACGCTTTAGTAATGTAACTGATGACCACTGAGCACGAAGCTTTAGGCCTGGGGTTGAGTTAACTGTAACTCCAGAAGCACCTGCAATCGTAACCTGACCTGCTCCAGTCTGAAGAACATCTAGTGTTGTTCCTACTGGGAAGTTTACAGTTCCATCGGTTGGAATGGTCAGGGTTGTGGCCCCAGCATTGTTTACCTCTACAATTGTATCACGGTCAGAAGTTGATGCTAGCTCATAGGACGCTGTCTTAGGGCTAATGGTTGTGATCGAAGGAACTCCAACGCTAGTCTGTGTTCCGTCAGTGAATACTACTCCAGCTACGGTCACATTGTTTACTGCTAGGTTGTCTAGTGATCCCTCAGTAAATTCAACAGTAGTTGTTGGCTCCGTGGTTACACCCTTGAACAACTTCCAAGAATCTGCAGATACGTCTCTTACGATACCCGAGTGCTTTGCTGCACCATCGTTGTATCCAACTACAAGACCAAGATCTACTGTGTTAGCAGAGTTAGCACCTGCAAGCTGAACAATGTTATCGTCAACGGTGATGCTTGTTGCTGAGGCATTGAAGTTAGTTCCGTTTACAGTAAAGTCTCCTGAAACTACCAGGGCTCCGTCTAGTGTTGTAGATACTGCGTCTGACATAACAATCTTGCTTGTGTCTGCAATACCGTGAACTGATGTAGTGTCTGCAGAGTGTGTGCCAACTGCACCATCTGTATAGCCTTCGGCTGCAGTCTGAGCAGTAGCTGCTGTTCCTGCTGCATCGTAGTTAGATGCTAGGCCGTCTGCGTATGTCTGTGCAGCTGTTTGAGCTGAAGAAACATTTGCAGTGGTTGCTAGTAGGGACGTGTCCGCAATACCATGAACTGATGTGGTATCTAGGTTGTGAGTGCTTACAGCGCTATCTGAGTAAACCCCTGCAGCTAGTTCTGCAGCATCTGCCTTGGCTGTAGCATCTGCAGAAGCTGTTGCCTCTGCTGCGGCCTGGCCTGCATCTGCCTGAGTGTCTGCGTAGGTTTGCATAGCGTCTGAAACAGCTGTGTCAGCTACTTCGTATGCCGAAGTCACTACAAGGGATTCTGCTGCAATAGCTAGGTCTCTGGCGGTTGCCTCATCCGAAACTGCAGATGCAATTGCTACGCCAGCGGCAGTGGCTGCTGTGTTAAGGGCTCCAGAAATTGCAGCGTTACGGTTGGTTACCTCGTCTGAATCTGCAGCTTCATAAGCGGTAGTCAGATCTGTCCTAGCAAGTGTAATGTTACCATTTAGTGTGTCAAAGGTGCTCGTAATTGATGCTGCTACGTTTGTGTAAAAGTCTGGGTCATCACCGAGTGCTGCGGAAATCTCATTTAGAGTGTTAAGTGCGTCTGGTGATGCGTCCACTAGTGCAGCTATTCCGTCAGAAACTGCTGTGTTAGTGAATCCCTCTGTAGCATAGCCAGTAAAGTCTACTGCAGGGATATTTCCAATTGCTGTATCTGCATAGGTCTTTGCATCGGCTTCTGCCGCGTCTGCATAGGTCTGGTAAGCAGTAGTTATTGCAGTCTCTCGGCCATCCGTGTATGAGTTAGCTGCTGTCTCTGCTGCATCTGCCTTAGTAGTTGCATCTGCAGAAGCGGTTGACTCTGCTGCTGCTTGTGCAGCATTTGCCTTTGAGGTAGCGTCTGAAGAGGCGGTTGACTCTGCTGCTGTCTTGGCGGTTGCTGCTGAACCTGCAGGGTCGTAGTTGGTTGCTAGGCTGTCGGAGTACGCGGCTGCGGTAGTAACAGCATCTGTAACAGAAGTCGTTATGCTGTTGTAAAAGTCTGGGTCATCGTTAATAGCTGCTGCAAGCTCATTTAGAGTATTAAGAGTCTCTGGGGCTGCGTCAAGAATTGAATCAATGCTTCCATATGAAGGTAGCACAGACCAAGCGTTTACACCGTCTCCAATTTTAAACTTGCTGGTATCGGTCTCAAAGCCGATTTCTCCTGGTGCCAGGATTGGATCGATAGTGGTCCATTCGGCCGCTGTTCCGCGACGCTGTTGCATTCTTGTAGCCATATTTAAGCTCTCCTTATGGGCGGTACCCATGCTCTATTTACTATTATATCAACCTTTTTAGTTGAAGGTGTCTATTGCTGTTCCGCCGTCGTAGAGAACGTCCCACGAAGAAGTAGCAGCTACCCCAGCGTCAACTGGTGATGATTGTGGATCTGAAAGGTAACCTCCGCTAACAAAGCTGGTAACGATAAGGCCGTTACCGTCGATAGAGGTGTCGTGAATGTGCTGTGCTATTGCAAGGGTATCGTCTACAGCCGCCATGGTAATCCATGAACCATTCATATAAACGTTTAGCCTGCTTGTTACCGAGTCAAAGAAGGTCTGACCATTAATAGGGTTAGAAGGAGCAGTAGAAGCTACATCAAAGTTTGCAGATCCATTGGCATTAAAGTATCCCAATGTAACAACATGGTTATCTGCAGTTGGTGTTGCTGCGGTAATAGTACCGCCAACCGTTGCGTCTCCAGTTACCTGAATTCCATGCTTGACCTTAAAGTCTTTGTTTGTTGTAGTCATCTACTGCTTCCTCCTATCCTTTAGTTTTGTCTATTACACTAGTAGTGTTCCAGCAACGGTTACGTCTGTACCGTTGTTGGCTGTTGTTACTAGAAGCTGTACATCTGTACCGCTTATCCCAGCACTGATTGTAGAAAGAGAACCGTTGGTTCCTACTACTCCGTACTCTGTGATTGAGATATTGTCAGCTGTGTCAAGTGTCACCAGGACCTTTGATACCTCTGTGTGAACTCCGTTTGCAGACTTAACAAGGAACTCTGCTGTGCGGTATGTAGTACCATCGAACTGGTACCCAACAACCACACCAGCTGTAGCAACAGACTGAGTTGCAGCTACCTGAGTTGCAACATTGTTGATGTCTACCTCTGTGAAGTTAGGAACTACAGCCTCTAGAGCAGTTACTGCACGAGCATCTGTGAAGTAGAGGTTTGTTGATCCTTCGGTTAGGTCATCAGTATCTGAGTCAGCAACGCCATTCTCAGCCTGTAGGCTTAGGGAGTTGTTTGCATCGTCATAAGTGATGGTGATGTTTGCGTGTGATCCAGCTGCTATTGCTGCTGCTACTGCATCCTGTGCACGCTCATCTGTGAAGTACTGGTTGGTTCCTTCTGCTACATCGTCTGTGTCTAGCGCAGAGATTGTTCCATTAACTGTAGAGATCTGTCCATCAGTGTAGGTCTTTGCAGAAGCAATTGCATCAGTCTCTGCTGTGTCAGCATAAGTCTGTAGCGAGCCCTCAAGGGTAGTGATCTCTCCATCGGTGTAGCTGGCAGCTGTAGTAGTTGCAGCAAGTTCTGCGGCATCGACGTACTGCTTTGGAGCTGCACCCAATACACCAGCTGGGTCTGCAGAAAGGGTAAGCTCACCAGTCATGGTGTCTCCAGCCTTAGCTACCTTCTCCCCAATTGCTGTGGTTAGGTTTGTAATTACATCTGGGTTATCTCCAAGAGCAGCTGCCAACTCATTTAGTGTGTCTAGAGTTGCAGGAGCTGAGTCAACTAGTGCAGCTACAGAGGTATCTGTGTAAGAGTTGGCTGTAGAGATTGCATTGCTTTCTGCAGCGTCAGTGTATGCCTGGTAGGCAGTTGTGATTGCTGTCTCTCTACCATCGGTGTAAGTTCCTGCTGCAGTAACTGCATCGGACTCTGCTGTATCAGCATAGGTCTTTAGGGATCCGTCGAGTGTAGTGATTTCGCCATCTGTGTAGGTGTTGGCTGCTGCCTCTGCTGCGTCTGCAGCTGTAGCTACCTCTACATCTGTAGCAAACGAGGTGTCTAGAGTAACAACGATATCTGCGTCTGCAGATCCGTTGAAGCTTACAGAACCAGTAGCATCTCCACTTACAGAGATTGTGCGAGCAGTTGCAAGAACTGTTGCTGTGTCTGCATTACCAGTTACATCACCAGTTAGGTCACCAACGATCCCAGCTGTAATTGTGCCAGCTGCGAAGTCTCCGTTTGCGTCACGCTTTACTAGTGTGTTTGCGGTGTTTGCTGAGGTTGCTGTTCCACCAATTTCGTTTACGATGAAGTCAATGCTAGCTTGAGCTTCTGTAAGAATGTTGAAACCATTGATGGTACCTGCTGCACCCTCAACGATCAGACCAGATTTAATCTTGAAGTCTTTGTTGACTGTTGCCATTGTTTATATCTCCTAGTTTATGTTAAGACTTGAGGCCCATGCGAGCATATCGCACGGTGACTGGCTTAACGATTGAGTCTGGGGTAATGGTAATTGCTACCGTGTCCCCCGTCCTAGAGACATCAATGGTGCCCATATTCCCATCATTGTCTATTACTCCGTACTCAGCGACTGATACATCAGTACCGTCAACTAGTATGGAAAGTTCTGTGGCATAGAATTTGTTGTCACCAGACGATGTTTTTGAAATCGAAATGATGTACTTAACCATTCTCCACTGTGTCGCATCAAAGCTATCGATAACAGTAATGTTCTCGATTCCAGTGATGGTGCTCTCATTATTACCTGCTGAACCTAAGTCAGTTGCCTGACCCGCAGCGGTATCTATAAGATCGGTGTAATCCTCTTGAGATGGGCGGTCGCCTGTCTCAAAGCGCGTTTTAATAAAAGGTATCGATACTCTAGCCATGTCTCTATTATAGATGCTTTTTTAAACTATTTCACATTACGTAGTTGTTAAGGCCAATTATGGCAATGCCAATAGGGGCTGGATTACCTGGGCCGTAGGCATCTATGCCTATATTTGTAATTCTAATCCTAAATGGTAGGACCTCTGTGGCTACTGCTAAATTTTTGTTAAAAATGACGTCGGAGTTGTAGAAATTAACAGGCTCCAGGGAATCTGTGCTGGGAGACATGTCTGTTAATGTTGTAGTTCTTTGATTGAACCTTGACGTAAGGCTTGCGTATCCAGTAGAACTTAAAAGGCTTGCGGTTGGGCTCTTTGTGATAATTATGGCAGTAGCCATTAGTCTGTAACATCCGCAATAATATTCATGCTGCCCTGGGCTACAGTCCAAACATACTGTGCTGGGTTAGATGATAGCTGAATGTCAAATAGGTCTCCAGTTTCCAAAATTCCAGATTGATCTGCTGCTAGGGAAACCGTAAACTCTCCAACCAAATCATCTGCGTCTGCTGCAGGCACAAGAGTAAGAACTAAAGACCCAACCCTCTTGATATCCATTTTGATATCCCAGTCTGGAATATTAAGTGCAACCTTGTTATCGTCAGTTACGTATACTTTAAATGATGCCGTGTCTCCACGAACTACCGTCCACACTACTTGTGGTGGGGTATTTCCTACTGCGTACGAAGACGCTGATCCTCTTGTGGTTGCCATGATAATAGTATAACATAAGATTGAGTTGGATTTTAGGTAAATTAGTGGTATAATTATAAGTCTAAACTACGGCACCCTTAAAAAGGTGCCTTTTCTTTTAGGAGGTACAACTTGAAAAAGATTGTAATACTAGGAGCGGTAGGAATTTTAATGAGCTGCTCGTCAGCTACCGTTGCGGATGATGGTGGATCATCGTTTAAAGCTACAAGTGTTGTTTACAGTAATCCAAGTGTTTTGGATATTTCTGCAAACAAAAAGATTGACATCATGGCTTATACCCTTAAGATGTTAAAAGAAGAAGAGCGAGAAAAGCTCGAACAAGCAAGAACTCTTGCTGTTACAAGAAATGCCAATGCACTTAAATACCAAATATCTGAGCTGTCAGAATATATTGACAAAACGAGATATGTCTTTAGCGGGTCAACGCCTGCTGGCTGGGACTGCTCAGGTCTTGTAGTATGGTTTTATGGAGAAATGGGAATTGAGCTTCCTCACTCAGCAACTAAGCAGGGATTTATTAAGCCAAAGTCTTCTACCCCAATGCCTGGAGACATAGTGGTCTTTCAGTATAACGGTGCAAAAAACTTTGTTCATTCGGGCATTTACATTGGAAACAACCAGATAATTCATGCTGGTTTTCGTGCTGGTATGTCAACAGCAATTATTGATTTAGACGACCCAGCTTTTGATGGGCAGACACATTACTTTGTAAGGTTAATGGATTCAAAATGACAAATAAAAGTATAGCTAGATTTGCCGTACCCTTTTTAATGGTAGTAACGCTTACTGAGTGTGGAGTAATCCTCTCTTCCGATTTATACGACAACAATGAGCCTATGGTACAGACACTGGAAGTTCCGACAACCGCTGTTGGCGTATTTCAGATCAGCCCAAATCAGCCAACGTACGTTAGACTTGCTGTCGAAGTTGTTGAGGTTGCCCCTTGGCTAAATCCAGAAAATAAACACAAGAAGATTTCTAATAGTGAGCTTTTAGCTGTACTTAAAGATGCTGGCTTCTCTGGTTCTGGACTAAAGATGGCTTGGGCAGTGGTACAAGAAGAGTCTACATCTAGAGTATACGCCCACAATAGAAACAGAGATACTGGCGACAACTCTTACGGATTGTTTCAAATTAATATGATTGATGGCATTGGCCCCGCAAGGCTTGAGGAGTATGGACTAGAAAAGAATGAAGATCTTTTTACCCCACTAGTAAACGCTCAGGTTGCCTTTGAGATATCTGATGGTGGAACTAACTGGGGTGCTTGGACTACACACAAAAAAGCAAAGTCTCTTTCTAGTCAGTTTCCTGGCTAGCCTTTTCCCATTTATGCAATGGGCATTCTGCATGTGCTAAGGTAGTTTTTACTTTCATGAAGCATCCGCACTCTTTGCACTGTTTGGTTGCTTTAATTAGCTGAGGGCATGCCTTACAGATATCGTATCTTTCTTGAGCAACATCCTTTGAAACGTATTCAGTCTTGGGGTTTACTAAATCCCATGGACGAGCATCTCCAAGCTTTTCTTTATAGTCTTCCCATTTACTAGTCATCTAGTTCATACCCTGGTCCGTCGTCTGCAGAATCAGTTACTGGATTATCATTATAAAACTCGTTGTCGCTAAACTTCCATCCCGCGCCCTGGACCTCTGGTCTATCCGATATGTCAATAACCATGGGAAAAGATTGCATTCCTGCGTGTAGTTTTTCAAGACCTTGAGACTCTGGTATTCCTAGAATATGAAATAATTCTCCGTCAATAACGAAGCCATACCTCTTTACTGTTTCTTCCATTTGTTTTGCCTCTCGTTATTAATATTATAACATGACTAGCAGGAAATACTTCTAGACTCCGAATATGTGCCACAGCTGGAGTTTACGCAGGTTCTGACCTGGTTCTGGTATCTTCCATAGGGACTGGATGTACAGGAACCAGAATTTCTCCAGTCTCCACAGTGTGCTATACAGCCACTTCTGCTATCGGTAAATGTATTGCAGTTTGCGTCAAGACAGGTCCTTGTTTCTGTATATGAATAAGCGCTTGTGGCCGTTCTTGTCCAGCTACCGCAACCTCCTGAGCAGCATGGGTCGCTGCCTCCAGTTCTAACCTCTGAGCAGTCAGAGTATGTAGTTACCTGAGTCCATGTTCTGCTTCCTCCAGAGCAAGCAAAATAGTATCTTGCTGTTTGGGATGGGGTACAGCAAGAAGCATACGTAGTAGACGTGTATGCAATGCCACCTTCAACGCATGTTCTTGATGTTGCAATTTGTCCTCCAGAGCAGCTGCCAGTTTGTGAGGAACCGCATGACTGGCAACTGGAACTTGAGGAGGTTGAATAGGTGCTGCCATCTGGGTTATAGCACGTAGTGGTTGTAGTTCTGAAACCATTAGAGCTACATCCGCCAGTAGAACTTGAACATCCACAAGCAGATGTTGAGACTAAGGTATCGGATATTGTTGCACCAGTTGAGCTATTAACACATTTCTGTCTAGTCTGATACGTGTTCCCAGAGCATGATGTATTGTAGTTTGAGCACGATGTCGTACTTCCGCTATACCCGCACTTGCCAACAACGTTTGTTTTTGTTCCAGACAGAGTTTGCTCGGATGGGTAATCGTAGTTGTATTCTGCTGGAGATCTTGCCACCTGAGAACCGTTAGAGTAAGTGTCATAGACTAATGCACGATAAGAAGTTAGAATATATTCATTAAAAGCATATTGGTTGCCGTTTACTCCACAAGATCCTTCTGTCGTGGTCTGTGAGTAGGCCTGGATGCTCCCATAGGCAACACCAACGATATAGGGGGCTGTTGGCTCTGTTGGTGGTGGAGCAACGTAATTGTAGTATTGAATGCTGATAGATGTCTCGTAGTCAACCAGCGTTCCTGGAGCTACTGCTTGGGCAGCTACGTTACCATTCTGTGATGATGTGCTGGTATTTGTTGAGGCCGATGATCCGAACTTAAGTCCTGAGCTAAGTATTAGTGACCTTGCGTTAGCTACAGTTAGTCCAGAAAGGTCTGGCATTGATACCATTCCTTTTGATCCAAATCTAGAAATTGCAGGCAGCATGCTAGGCCGTTAGGTCACCGATCAGCAGCCACTCGTTGTCTGCAGTGCAGACTATTGTAGCTGGGGAATACTGTAGGGCAATTGACTTGTTTCCATACTTGCTATTAATAGTTACACCAGATGCACCAGAAAATGTTGACTTGCCAGCTCCTGTTTGAACAAACGTAATCTGTGTTCCAATCGCAAAAGGAACCGAAGAACTGTTGGGAATACTGATTGTGTTGGCAGACCCATTGTTTACAAGAATTGTTTTACCAGAATCTCCGCTAGAAAGGGAATAAGCTATTTCTGATGTTGTATAGATGTGTGCATTTCCACCTTGGATTCTCCACACACCATTAAAGAAATATTGAAGCTGGTTAATCACAAAGCCTGTTGCGTCTTGTCTTACGAAGCAGGTTACTCCGTTGGTTGGCGATGGTATTGCTGTATCGCGTGCTAGTGGGTTCAAGAAAGTGTTTACCCCAGATTTTGCAACAGCAGCTCCGTCAATTGTTACTGTTTGTGAAAATGAGTGGTCTGCAGTCCAGTCATAGTCTGCTGCTGCGTTAGCAACTCCAGCCATTGCTGTCCAGGTGTCTGATTCTAAGTCATACAGGTATGCAACGTTACCAACTCCCACGGCGGAAGTAGTGTTGGCATCCATCCACACATAGCCGTCTGGAACTCCTGTTGGCCTGGTATCTGAAAGCGATGAACCAATTCCTAGCGCTTGTAGAGAGACAACGTCTGACTCAATCTCTTTAATGTATCCAGCAATAGACTCGTTAATGATGTTTGCGGAAGTCTGAGGAGATGTTGCAGTTCCATAAAGGAATAGCTTCAGCGCTTCCTGAATGTTTGAGTCGTCTCCCAGTGATGGAATTTGGGTATTAAAAAGTTTTCCAGTAACCTCTGAATTGTTTGGATCCCAGTTTGAGTTAATGCTTTCTGACATTATGCAGCAGCACCTCCTACGGTTATCAGCAAGTGTAGGGTGTAGGCACCGACAATGTTTGCCCATGCTCCGTCAGCGTACTCAACTGCTGTGCAGTAAATTGGAAGGAAGGGTGATCCTAAAGGAATAGTTTGTCCTGCATACAATACAGAGCTGGTCACAGCCCCTACATTGATAGAAGACGAAACTGGGTTGTCTGCTAGAAGAGAGTACTGAATGTTAAAGTCTGCCGACGTAAACTCTCCCAAGGACTCTAGGTCAAAGAATGATGCTAGGGGAAAATATGCTCCATCTACAAAAACACCAGTAGTAATTTCTGTTACGGCTCTGCCATTTACAAAGGTAACAGATGGATTGTAAAAAGCAGTATTAGGAACAAGCCTTAAAACCTTTTGCCATGTCTCTGCTCCATTGATAAGAATTCTTTGGTAAAGGTAAAGATACTCGTTGTCTGATGGCTTTAGGTTGATGTAAAGATCGTTAATTTCTTTGTCTGCGTTAAATTCTACAGCAAGATCTGTGGGCTTTCCGTCTCCAGTAAAGATATAGCTTCCACGTATACCCTTTTCTCCAATGTCTACTGATACAGATATTGATGATGGACCACCGAGTACGGTAAGTTCATCTGAAGATATTACGACTTCCGCCATTAGCTAGCTCCTGTGACTTGATCCTTGATCGTAATGGACCCAGTTAGAAGAGTGTAAACATAGTCTTTGCTATCTGCACCAACTTTGCTAATCTCTACGTCGTAAACGTAAGTTGTCGCTGCGTTTAGCAAGTTACCCTGTGAGGGGTAGATAGCGCAGGAAATATATGTTCTGTCAATAGCAATCTCTGCAGAGCCTTCTACTTGACTAGAAACTCCTCCAGTACCTCTCTCAGAAGCGAGTGTGAACTTTGCACCATTTGTTAGGTCATAGCCATCTAGTGGGAATATTGCACCTGAGGCGTCTTTCGGGTAAATTCGAAACTCAAGGGTGTCGCCCTTGTAATAAGAAATATTGTATGTTCCTGGGAATGCCATAATTTATATTATAGCACGTTACGAGACAGAAATATGAATACTTGAGAGAGCTACCACCGAATTCATGTCGGTTCTAACTTCGGGAATTATTCCAGAGATTCTATCAGACTCGTTGTCTAGCGTCAGAAAGTGAGTGGCGGTTAAAGAATAAGAGTGGGCATACTTTAGCATTGCAACAAAAGTAGAGGTTTCCTTCTTTGATCCTGGGAAAAACGACCTCATCCAGACTTCAGTATTTGAATCAAATGTGTTAATCTCAAACGTGTATGTTACCTGCACCTGTGAGCCAATCCTTAAGCTTTTAAGATTAATCCTTCTAGCGCTAGGAGAGTATAGGTTTGCACCCTTTTCTGGAAGATATTCTGAAAGAGAGTCTACGTTCTTGGTTGCGAAGGATACGTCAACCCATCCGTCGTCGCCCTGTGTTGCCCCTGTGCGGACAAAGTCTGGCTCTTTGGCGGAATACCGTCCCCAACCAGTTTTCTGCCCGTAGATTGGCAGTGAAGATAGTCCATCTACACCTGGCTTTCCTGGCTTTCCTGGTTCCCCTTTTTGTCCAACTCCAGGTGCACCAGTTTGCCCAGTCAAACCCACTGGGCCACGACTTCCAGGATCCCCCTTTGGACCTGGAGGGCCTGGGGTAGGTATATAGGTAGCAGATAGATTCTCGGGTGCAGAGCCATGCTCTTTTACCTTGTCTGCGTACCTTGTGCTTTTTGAAGACGGGAAGTCAAACTCTCTAGAGGCCATACATATATTATCTCAGATTATATGGCAGGATCGTCGATAGACGTAATAATTCCATCACTAACATTTACTGTTTTGCCATCTTGGGACATGAAGGATCCCGTGGCTCCTGATACTGCTGGCGCTAATGGACCTGTTAATCCAGTTTCACCCTGGATACCTGGTAATCCTCTTGGCCCAGTTGGTCCTGGAACCCCTGGGAATGGTACAATTTTAATTGTTGGCATTTATAAACTACCTCCTGTAACGTCTCCAAGCACAGAGATAGTTCCAATGACTGGAGTCCAGACAGTTGTTCCATCAATTGTTACTTGTAAATCAAAAGCCAATTCCGCAACTACTTTGCCGTAGCCTGTTCCCCATAGTGCGGTAATTTCTGGGGTTGCGATAACATTAACATAACCGTCCCCTGCTACAACTGTAAGCTCATCTACTACTTCACCCTTAAAGTCATAAGCCGAAGCTAGGTAGGTCCACCCGCTGGTGTCAAAAAGTGTTATTTCATCATTCTCATAGAAATCAAAACGAAGTTCTGAAGTATCTCCCCGAATAACAGACCATTGAACAATAGCTGGATTGGCTCCAGTAATTTCAGGTGAGCAGGGAGAAGTCATAGTAATTACATTATAGCATCTTTATTAAAAGATCAAGTATAATGTCAGAAAATAAAAACTGATACCTAGGAAGGTGGGTATGAGAGACAATCCTAGATATCAGTTATTATTAAATTATATCACATCAGGAAAGCCTTAGTTTATATAGTGTTATATAAATCGTTATAAAAGAGTTATTAAAAAAACACTTGACAAACCCTAAAAGTGTGCTATCTTATAATTACTTATATATATTTAATATCTTTATAGCTTTATATCTTTTATATCTCTTATATATATATTATTATATAATACTACTTATTAGAACTTTTTGCTATATATTCTACAAACAAATTATATAGGTTATCTATTTTTTTATTAGTTTCACGTCGTAATGAGTCTGCTTCGTCTATTCTGTGCTGGAGATGGTTAACCTGATCTTTTATACTACCTCCGCCGTTTGGCTTAAGCTCATGCTTAATTTCCTCTAGATAATGCTTAACCATCCATCGTATGACCACAACCAACATTGTAAAAATTGTTCCGATTCCGACAAGGATTCCTATTGATACATTTAGCTGGTCTAGTGGGGTCATAGGATCAATTATAATGGGTTTTTTATACTTTTTCCTGATGTGTTATAATTGTGATTATGGGTAGAGACAAGCCATCTTTTGATGGACTAATTAACGATGTGGCCAAGGGGCCTTACTATGAATTTGCAGGTAAGCCTCTTTTTATAAAACCTCCAGACATAGAAGTTTTAATAAACTCCCACGGCTACAGGTCTGACGAGTTCAGGATGGGCCTTGCCCAAAAGAATTACCTTTTTAGTGGTTGCTCATTTACCTGGGGTGCTGGACTTCCTGAGGGAAAGTCTTGGGCAAATGTTGTCAACAATAACCTTGGTAAGGATAAAATTTTTAACCTTGGTCTTATTGGTCAGTCCATAAATTCCATTGTTGCAAACGTATATCGCTACATAAGATCTTACGGTCCTCCAGAAGCTATCTTTTTGTTGCTCCCAGGCCTTGATAGGCACGAGCATGTGCATATAGGATACGATCCTTACCTGAATAGGAAATTTGCAATAACCACAGCTTCTATGTTAGGTCACTTTGAAGAAAACGGCTTAATAAAGAACAAGGAAGAGTTTGACTTTTTGTCGAATGTTTTTTACCCAGAGGATCATTTGTTATACCAAGCTGCAAACCAAATGAAAGTTCTTGAAGAATATCTGGAGATGAAGGGGATTCCACTTTTGTGGTCAACATGGGACATTTATCTTGTTCCAATGCTAGACAATTTTAATGTTTTTAATAATTACTTTAAGATGCCAGTGGCTAGCACTGAGTGGTTGCACGAGAATGAGCCCAAAGACGTTGTTGGCAAGAAATACTGGGCCCGCGCAGGAGATGCCCCTGCTCACCATCCAGGAATGGGGGAACAGATTCACTTTGCAAACAATTTCGTTGCAGAGTTTAAGAAAAGGAAGTACGGTAGTCTTCTGTGAATTTTTTATATGGGTTTTTAGACTATTCGGAAGGAAAGCACAGACTTCACCAAGACGACACCATTTCAGTTGAATATTTGATGAACTCTGATGGTTACAGATCCGACGAATTCTCAAAAGAGACATCTAGAGAAGTTGTCCTGTCTGTAGGCTGTTCCTTTACTTTTGGTGCTGGTCTTCCATTTAAGAATACTTGGCCTCTAGTGCTTCAAGGCATGCTTGGTCTTACTGCGAATGCCAATATAGCGATACCAGGCTTGTCACCAAACATTATGATAAACAATGTTTACACTTATGTCAGGGAATACGGTAAGCCAAGGGCTGTAACTATTTTGTTACCAAATTTGCAAAGATACTACAACATTACACAAACCGACAAAACTGTGCATGTAAAACCTCAACTATTCCATCACTTATCTCCAAACAGGAGGAGCAGCGTTATCCAGACCAAGCAAGACTTAGATTTTGTAAATAAGCTAATGACCAAAGAGAATTTAGCCTATGACTTGGTACACAGACTAATTCAGCTCGAAGAGTATCTGTTTGCAATAGGAGTTCCTCTTGTGTATACGGCTTGGGCTCCCGAGGTGGTCAATATTCTAGAAGAACAAACTCAGCTTAAGAACTTTTTCCCAATTAGCCAAGATGAAAGGAAACAATACCTTTTTGACAACAAAGATGGCTACTCGAATGAGGAAGAGCAGCTTTTATGGGACGAGGCAGCAGATCGCCCTAACGCCCATCCAGGCATATCCGAAAATAGGTTCTTCGCGGAATTATTTTATAGAGAGTTAAAAGAAAGATACGACATATAGCGAATATAAGCTTCGCGGTAAAGTTCGTCGGCGATATAGAGGTCCCTAAACATAAAATACGCATGATATGTAATGAAAATTACGTCTGATGCGAAATATGTTATTATACCAGATAAACATAACGAAACGATAACGATTGTATAACGAAATGATAACGTATATATCTGCTAATGGATAGCAGGGGTAATTATAACGAATTGGTAACAACGAGATACTCTGGGGGTATCTATAGTGTATAATAATACCTATGGGAGATGAAGACGACGTCAAGCCATGGGATTTGTTAAATCCTAATAAACCCAGGAGCAGCGAAGAGCTTGCTGCGTACAGATTAAGCATCTGCAAGGTCTGTGAGCACTTTCTAAAGCATACGCAGAGATGTTCGCAGTGTGGGTGCTTTATGTCTCTTAAAACAACACTAAAACAGGCTAAATGTCCAGTTAGGAAATGGTAATGGATCGAGATCAAGTAATAGAAGCTATGTGTGAAGCTGTCAATGATATGAATAGGCAGATAGCATGGCAAAATGGCATTCCATCAGACCAAATGGATGAAACTATTAACAATATGCAATCAGAACTAGCACATGGTAACGGTGTTATCCTGGATAAGCTTATAGAGCTTGATATTGTAACGGACCTTTAATGCCCTGCTGTCCAACTAGCCTAGCGTTTAAAAAACAAGTTTCATTTGGTTTTAAGTATGGGAAATTGGCAGCTATCTCAAGAAATGCACACGATTATTACTTTAACACTGACCCTGATCCAGATTGGTTACTGTCAGATGAAGAGATATTCTTATATCTGGATGATGATATAGCTGTTAGCAAGGATATTGCACAAGATGCTCCGTTTCATATTGTCATATGGTTTATGGAATGTTCTGTGCGTAATGTACTTGAGACCAAAGATAGATACCCCGAAAAATTTGAAAAAGTTATGAATTCTATTAAAAAAATTAGAGAATATCTAGGACTTGAAGAGTTAAAGGTTTGGTTTACTGAAAGAGAAGCTGGACAGCATCATTCTCATATACAGGTTACATCAGGAGAATCAGAAGTTCAGTCTTCAGAAGACTTATACCGCAAAATTAGGCTATTTTTTAAAGAACACTATTAGTTCTTTTCGCACTTGCAATTAGTGCATTTACACTCTGGATTTGTCTCTGACATGGTTTTCACCTCCTATATTAGGTCTATTATCATAGATACCATCGCAAATATGCTACATATGACGAAACTAGCTATGACGATTGTTATAATGTCTTCGTCTTTCTTGCTCATACTCTATTATACATCATTAGCTCAGGGATACCCCTTCGCTTTTTGATCAAAATCTGAATAATTTCATTTTTAGCAAAATCTGAATATTTTGTTTATGTGTATGATACATGATTCTGGAGAAAATACAAGCAAAAAATAGTGAGCACACCCCACCAGGTTTGTTATCATTTTGTTATAAAAAACTTTGTAGAAACACGGCGTGTCGACTTGACTTTTTGGCATTCTTGGTATAGTCTAATAGTATAAATAAAGATAAAGAAATAAAAAGAAAGGAAGTTCAAAATGACTTCAAAAGTATCAGTATCAGTATCAACCCTAGCAGGAGAGTTCGCATTCTGCGACATCTGCTCAAACGCTACTCCAAGAGT
>TARA_R110000822_G_scaffold295838_1_pt1 | contig 20645 bp, 21 predicted proteins | sample TARA_R110000822 | Tara Oceans TARA_R110000822 (sample SAMEA4397666) | marine metagenome | biome: Polar Biome; feature: [SRF] surface water layer (ENVO:00010504); material: water (ENVO:00002006), including particulate matter (ENVO:01000060) such as... | depth 5 m | reverse complement strand
TTGTCGGCAAAGACAGATTCAAGATGAGGTCGGCAGACGGTTACGCTGTTTGAGCTCACGGCACCGCATTTCTCGGCTCGCACGCATCACGGTGCCTGGGCGCGGTTTCGGACCTTTCTGCACGAACGCGGCAACGAAATTGGGGCATTGGGCTTTGAGATCGGCAAGCTTGCAGGGTCAGCAGCACGACTTGTCAGCGCCAAGATTCTTTCGGCGACCGAAATTCAGCGCATCAGACAGGTGTTGCAGTCCGTTCAGTCGGGGATCGGTACGGCAGACAATCGCCAAGCGGCTGTCCGGCATTTCGCGCTGACCACGGCCACGGGCGCCCGCCGCGCAGAGACCGAGAAGTTGAGGTGGATTGATTTTGACGACGACATGATCCGCATTCGTGAATACGAGGGCCGACGGCTCAAAACCGCCTCCGCACAGCGGGCCCTGCCAAAGGGGCTGATGGATGCGGAGTTATCGTCACTCTTTGACGAATCGCGTTCACTGGGCACAGGCAAGCCGATTGACGGTGCACCGGGTCACGATGCTTCAGGTGACAATTTTTTTGACCGCGTCGCAAAGGCAATGAAAGCGGCGACCGGCGACATTGATATGGGGCCTCACCACCTGCGCCACACCAAGGCCAGTGCGCTGCTGCTCGGCATGCTTGCCAATGCCGTTGATCTTGATCGGTTGTCGATTGATCTGCCGTGGGTCAATGGCCTGCTGCCACCGCCGGACCAGCAAGCTGCGTTGCTGGGTTCGGCGGGGCAGTGCGGACAAGGCGCAAAGGCCATCAGCGCCATGCTCGGTCATTTGCACGAGACCACCACCCTGCGCCATTACACCCACACGCTCTGTGTGGGACTCCATGCTTATCTGCTTGGATTACCGTCGATCCCATTACACATCGCATTTGCCCAACGAATCAACAGTCGCGCAACGCTGGCCCGCTATTTTTCGGATGCCCGGACCAAGGGCCTCTGCGCGGTGAGACATCTGCGTGACCGATTGGAAGAATCAGCACAGGAGCAGTACACCAGTCCGACAGGGGTGAAGGGTGGCCAGACTCTGGTCTGGCGAGACGAGTCGCCGTTGATTCTCCGAACTATCGTGACGGGAGATCCCAATGGGGCGGGATCAGCTGAGGCCCTGATCGCACAGTTTGAAGCCGCGCATACCCATCTGATGGAAGGCAAAGGGGAGCCCCCCGCCGATATCGACTCCATCCGCAACGCACTGCACGCCATCGCATCCATCAGGTCCGGCAAGAAGGGCTCGACATTGCCGAGGCACCCTATGCCCCTGAGTGATCCAGCAGGGACACCGCTACCCGTGATGATTGTGGCCGGAGTTCCAGTCCGGCACGCCCAAGTGTTGTTGTTATGGCTCCTGCAATTGAAAGCGGACCGACCTGAAGACTATCGCTGGCTGATCGAAAAGTGGCTGTATTACAGCGACGCTCAAGAGGGCTCAATGCGGTTGGATGGCGAAGCGGATCTCGAGCGACTGAAGGCCATGCCGCATGACGCCGGCATCGCTCTTGAGACCAGGCAGGTTTCGGTCGCAAAGTCACGAAAGGGCGTTGCCAGCCAACCACGCTATCGACTCCGGATCCGGTTCCCTGTCGAATGCGACACAGATGGAGTGCGCGAAGCCGAGCACGGACGCAGAGCAGCCGGGGCCATTCGCTGGGCGATGACGTGGTGGGTGGCGCTCCATGAGTCTGAGCTGTTCGCGAGATAGGCGGCCATTAAAGCTCCCAGGAATCGTCGGGGCGGTTGATGTTCGAAGCCTCCGCAAGTCGGCCCACGGACGGTGTGCGCTTGACTGCGCTATTCTTACTTCGTTCTTACCGGAGTACTCGACATGGAAACCGCACAACTGTCCAGCAAGGGCCAATTGGTGCTGCCGCAGCGGGTGCGCAATGCGCATGGTTGGGCAGCAGGCACCGTGTTTGAAGTAAAGGAACTGCCTGAGGGCGTACTGCTATCGCCCCTGTCGTCGGCGCCCGTGTTTGCGCCCACCCGCCTCGACGATGTGTTTGGTATCGGCAGGGGCACGGGTAAGGGGCGGCGTCTGTCGCTCAAGCAGATGGACGAGGCCGTGCAGACGGAGGCGGCGCGCCGGCGATGAATCGCGAACTGGTGGCGCTGGACACTAATGTCATCGTACGTTTTTTGATGGCCGACGACCCCGCGCAGGCTCGGCGCGCGAAGGCATTAATTGCTGCGGGGCCAGTTTGGGTGACGTCGACCGTGCTACTGGAATGCGAATGGGTGTTGCGAAGCGGTTATGGCTGCACCTCACAAGATATCGCCGACCATCTGCTTGCATTCCTGGGACTGCCGCAGGTGCAAATGGCAGAGCCTGAGGCTGTCTCAGAATCCCTGAATGGCTACCGGGCAGGGCTCGACTTTGCTGACGCGCTCCATCTGGCGCTGTCTGGCCCTGCAACACAGTTCGCCAGTTTTGACCGGAAGTTGGTCAAGAAGGCTGGGTCATTGCAAACCCGCAAGCTTCGGCTGCCCTAGCGCCCCGCGGACCCTGGATTAGAGATGTTTCATTCAGGGTCCAGATCAACGATCAGTCCATTGGCATGACGATGGCGTGATCAGACTTGGCCCCCTGATGCGGCCAGTCACAGCGAACCTGTCTCGGGGTCGTATTCCGTCTTGGGCGTGCGTTTCAATGCGTGCTCGGCTTCAGGTCTGGCCCTGTTGCAATCACCTGAACGCACATCTGCCGCTACCGGTTGGCACGCACCGTGGAAGAACACCGCCAAACTGAGCGGACCAAGAACGGCGAGCATGTAGGCGGCGAAGATCGCGAGGCCAATGATGGTTGTGGTTTCCATGACGACGGGATACGACGGTTTTGTGGTTGAATTCCAACACAATTAGGGGAACGTAGGTCAGCCACTTGCTTTCTTGAAAAATCTGTGTATCGTCAGATCGTGGTCTTTTCGATCAAAAATGACAGGAGCAAATCAACTAGTCACAACTAGTTGATTCCGAGGTGAACAGCTAACGCTGTTTCGCCTCCAGCGGCAGCAGCTATTTCGAGCTGCCTACGTCAGGCGCGCTTGCTTCGCGCCCCCAATCCTCCCTCGGCTACAGCGATTGTCGTCGGCATCTCTTGATGCCCGTCTGACTTATCCCTGCGCGCCGTCAATCATTTGAGATCGACCATGACGCGAAAATCTAAAGCTTTATTAATCCGACCACTCGCAGATCAATGCGGCCAGAGCGACGCTGCCAACGAGATCCCGCCCCAGTCCAGTGACAACCCGCAGGACACCTCGGCCGAAACGCCGACGCCGCAAGTATCTGGCGGGACCAAATATGAAGGAACGATTCGCATTATACCGAGCAAGTCGGGTGAAACGGTTACCCACTTTACCGCAGAAGTTCAGAAATCGAGTTCTGCGAAGTATCAGGCAAAAAAGCGCGCAAAACTTGCGGCGGTCGGCAAAAAACAGATCAATTTGGTGGTGCCAGAAGAAACACATGGCATGTTCAAGTCGCTCGAGAAATTGCTTGTCGAACACAAGCTGAGCCCCGAGATGAGCGTGCTGACGCCTGAAACTTTCAAGGGCATCATTTCACTGATCGAGGAACTCATGGACGAATTGATGGAGGGACCGGATGGATAGATTCACCACCTCTGTCAACGATGACGTCCATTGTTACGATGGCAGCATGACTTAACCCAAGGGCCTCCACGAAACACGGGGCGGTTCATATTACTATCCTCAGATGCCCAGTGATTCTGGGTCAGTAGGATCTAAGAAAAATCGGGAATGGCAGCTCTCAGCCCAAACCTGTCATTCGCGATGCTGAACAAATGGCCGCTCAGCACACGTTCGCGACTTCGGCCAGCATGAAGCCGCCGGTGAGTGCGAACGCGATCCACGTCGCGCGTTCGCTGGCGCTGCGTCCGTGGGCGTGCCCCGCGCTCATCGCGCGCCGCGGTCGATGGACACGATGCGCCGCACCTCACGATCCCAGAGCAGGCAGCGCAGTGAGGGCAGTACGTCGGCCAGACTCAGGCGGCGCACCTCGGTGAACCGCTCGGCATGCGCCGCGTGACAGGCGGCCAGCCGGTAGTTCGGGATGCGCGCGCACAGGTGATGAACATGATGGTAGCCGATGTCGGCGGTGAACCAGTTCAGCCAGCCCGGCAGCACAAGGAAGCTGGTGCCGTGGAGCGCAGCGGTTTCGTAGTCCCAGCCCTGATCGTCGCTGGCATAGGCCTGGTCGAAGTTGTGCTGGACGGTGAACAGCACGATGCCTGCCGCACCCGCCAGCGCGGTGGCCAGCAGATAGACCGTGAAGAACAGCGAGGCCCCGATCAGGCTGGACATCGCCGCCCAGAGTCCGAGCAGAGCGAGGTTGTTGAGGCTCATGTGGCGGAACTCTGCCGCTGATGCCCAATGGCGGGTTCGGAACACGCGCGCCTGTGCGCGCCAGCCGACCTGCGGTTGCGCGATGCCACCGCGCAGAAGATGCACGAGCAGCGCCGCGCAGCCACGCAGCCAGTTCAGGCGCGGGTTGACCACCAGGTACATCAGGCCGGCGAGCGGTGCCATGCCGACCCAGCGCGCACGCCGGTACTGCTGCTGGCGCGCCGGGCTCATCTGCGCGAACTCCTCCAGCGACAGCGTGCCCAGCGGCCCGCGGTACTTCGACCAGTTGCCGTTGGTGGCGTGGTGATAGGCGTGATGCCGCGACCATACGTATTGCGGCATGCCGGTGAGCACGCCGAACACAAAGCCGCAGGCGGCATTGAGCGCGCCGCGCCGGAACAGGCTGCGATGGCCGCAGTCGTGCATCAGTGCAAACGCGCGCAGCAGGAACAGGCTCATCACCGGCACGGCGAGCACCACCGCCCAGCCGTGACCCACCGCCACCAGCCACCACAGCAGGCCCAGCGGGATCAGCGTGCTCGCCACCTGCAGCGACGCGCGGCGGTCGTCACTACGGGCGAAACGCGCGACGAGCGTGCGCGTGCCGGACCGGGGCGACGGCATCGCCGGGGCCGGCACGACGCCAGCGGCACCGCGCCCGTCCGCTGCGCGCGGCGTTGCATGGGCGCGATCCAGCAGCAGCAGCGCGAGCAGCAGCACGGCGGCGTCGAACAGCACATGCGGCCCGCGCAGCGCCGATTCCGGCACCCGTTGAATCAGCAGCGTGTAGCTCTCCATCGCAATCACGCCGAGCACAAGCAGCACGGCAACACCAACGATGGAGATGCCCGCCTGCCAGCCGAGATCCTTGCCGAGGTTCATGCTGCGCTCTCCGAAACAGGTGTGGCCGGTGGAGCGAGCACGGCCCTGGCCTCGCGCCGATGCGCCATGCGGAACAGCCCCGGCAGCACCAGCAGGGTCAGCAGCGTTGAGGAAATGATCCCGCCGATCACCACCGTGGCCAGCGGACGCTGCACCTCCGCGCCGGTGCCGACGTTGAGCGCCATCGGCACGAAGCCGAGGCTGGCCACCAGCGCGGTCATCAGCACCGGCCGCAGACGGGTCAGTGCGCCCTCGATGATCGCGTCGTCCAGTGACTTGCCCTCTCCCATCAGGCTACGGATGAAGCTGACCATCACCAGGCCGTTGAGCACGGCGACGCCGGATAGGGCGATGAAGCCGACGCCCGCCGAGATCGATAACGGGATGCCGCGCAGCCACAGCGCAAGCACGCCGCCGGTCAGCGCCAGCGGCACGCCGCTGAAGATCACCAGTGCGTCACGGATGGAGCCGAAGGCCAGCACCAGCAGCCCGAGGATCAGCGCCAACGTGACCGGCACCACGATGGACAGGCGTTTGGACGCCGACTGCAGTTGCTCGAAGGTGCCGCCGTAGTCCAGCCAGTACCCCGGCGGCACATTCACCTGCGCGATGGCGGCCTGCGCATCGGCCACAAAACTGCCCAGATCACGCCCACGCACATTGGCAGTGACCACGATCCGTCGCTTGCCGTCTTCGCGACTGACCTGGTTCGGACCGGGAGCCATGTCCAGCCTCGCCACTTCCTGTAGCGGCACGTGGCCGCCTTGGGGTAAAGGGACTGGCAACCTCTGCAGGGCGCGCAAATCCTGTCTCAGCGCTTCCGGCAGGCGGACCACAATATCGAAGCGTGCATCGCCCTCGAACACCGAGCCGACCTCGCGACCGCCGAGCGCGGTGGCAACAACAGCCTGCACTTCCGAAATGGTCAGCCCGTAGCGGGCCAGTGCATCGCGGCGCGGCATCACTGAAAGAACGGGCAGCCCTGCGACCTGCTCGACCTTCACGTCAGCAGCACCGTCGACGTCGCGTACCGCCTGGGCAAGTTGGTTGCCGGTGCTGAGCATCAGATCCAGATCATCGCCGTAGAGCTTGACTGCAAAGTCCGAGCGAACACCGGTGATCAGCTCGTTGAAGCGCAACTGGATCGGCTGACTCATCTCATAGGCATTGCCCGGGATTTGTTCTAGCGCCGTCTGCATCTCCGCTTCTAGGTCCGACTTGAGCTTGCCTGGATCTGGCCACTGGTCGCGCGGCTTCAACATCACGTAGCCATCGGAGATGTTCTGCGGCATCGCATCAGTGGCCACCTCGGCCGTCCCGGTGCGGGCGAAGGCGGTGAGCACCTCGGGGAATTTCAGCAGGCGGGTTTCGATCTGCTTCTGGAATTCCACCGACTGCGTCAGCCCGGTGGCCGGGATGCGTAGCGCTTGCACCGCGATGTCACCCTCGTTAAGACTGGGCACGAATTCGCTGCCCAGGCGTGTGGCAAGCCAGCCGCAGGCCAGTACCAGCACGACCGCACCGACCACAAATGCAACGCGCGCCTTGAGCGCAAACCGCAGCAGCGGCTCGTAGCCGCGACGTGCGGCATGCAGGATCACGTTGTGCTTTTCCTTCACCGGACCACGGAACAGCAGCGCCACGCCGGCCGGCACAAAGGTCACCGACAGGAACAGCGCGGAGATCAGCGCCATCACCACGGTTTGCGCCATGGGGTGGAACATCTTTCCTTCCACGCCTTCGAGCGCGAAGATCGGCAGGTAAACGGCGGTGATGATGAACACGCCAAACAGGCTGGGCCGGATGACTTCGGCGGTCGCGTCGTAAACCGTTTCCATGCGCTCCTTCAGACTCAGGGTCGCGCCTTCCAGACTCTGTTGGGAGAGTCGCCGCAGGCAGTTCTCGACAATGATCACCGCGCCGTCCACGATCAGGCCGAAGTCCAGCGCGCCCAGGCTCATCAGGTTGGCAGAGACCTGGGTCTCCACCATGCCGGTGATGGTCATGAGCATGGCCAGCGGAATCACCAGCGCCGTGAGCAGGGCCGCACGCAGATTGCCCAGCAGCAGGAACAGGATGACGACCACCAGCAGCGCGCCTTCCAGCAGGTTCTTTTGCACGGTGGCGATGGCCTTGTCGACCAGCACGGTGCGGTCGTAAGCCGGCACCGCTCGCACGCCATCAGGTAGTGACTCGTTGACCTTGACCAGGCGCTCGGCGACCGCCTTTGCAACGGCGCGGCTGTTCTCGCCAACCAGCATCACTGCCGTCCCCAGGACGGTTTCGTGGCCATCGCGCGTGGCGGCACCGGTGCGCAGTTCCTTGCCCAGCGCGACCTCGGCCACGTCCGCAATGGTGATCGGCTGACCGTCGCGCGTCGCAATGACCAGGCGACTCAGATCACCAATGCCGCTCACCCGGCCAGGGATGCGGACCAGCAGTTGCTCCTTGTTGCGTTCGAGGTAACCCGCGCCCTGGTTCGCATTGTTGCGTTCCACTGCCTGCACCACGTCTTCGAAGGTCAGACCGTAGGACAGCAGACGCGCCGGATCGGGCTGCACGTGAAACTGCTTGGCGTAGCCGCCGATGGAGTTCACCTCGGTGACGCCTGGCACCTGCAACAACTGCAGACGGATCACCCAATCCTGGAGGGTGCGCAGCGCAGTGGCGTCGTAAGGGCTGCCGTCTGGCTGCCGCGCATCAGGATCGGCCTCGACGGTGTAGAGAAAAATTTCACCGAGGCCTGTCGCGATGGGCCCCATCGCGGGCTCCACCCCATCGGGCAGGCGGTTACGGACTTGCTGAAGGCGCTCGTTGATGAGCTGGCGGGCAAAATAGAGATCAGTCCCCTCCTTGAACGCCACGGTTACCTGTGAGAGGCCATAGCGCGATAGCGAGCGCCGGTAATCCAGGTCCGGCAGGCCGGTAATTGCAGTCTCGATGGGGATGGTGATGCGTTGTTCAACTTCCAGCGGCGTGTAGCCGGGGGCAGAGGTGTTGATCTGCACCTGGACATTGGTGATGTCGGGGACCGCATCAATCGGCAGGCGCTGGTAGTTGTAGATGCCCAGCGCAATGAGCGCGAGCATGAGGGTCATCACCACGCCGCGACGAGCGATGGCGAAGCGCAGAATGGCTTCAATCATGAGCGTGTCCTTTGTTGGAGCTCGCGGCGCGCTGCGTCTGCGCAGCGTCGCGAAGGGTGCTGATGCCGCCGTAAACGGCGACCAATGCAATGCAAAAAGCGACGGCCAGATCTGGCCAGTTGCTGCCGACGACCAGCACCAGTCCACCCGCAGCGAAAATGCCGAAATTGGAGACGAAGTCGTTGAGGCTCATCGTCCACGCCGCGCGCAGATTAACGTCCTCTCCCCGATGGCTGCGGAGCAATTTGACGCATAGGACATTGATGGCAACAGCGACCGCAGCGAGCATCATCATGGACATGCCCAAGGGCTCGGAGCCGCTGACAAAGCGGCGCAGCGCGTCAACAATCACACCTCCGGCCAGCAGCAGAAGCATGACCCCCGTGATCGCGGCAGCCGCCGCCTTCCACCGGGCACCCCGCGTCACCGCGAGGAAACTGACGGCGTAGGCCACGGCGTCGGAAAAATTGTCTAGAGAATTGGCGATGAGACTGCTGGAATCTGAAGCAAGTCCGCCGATCAGGAGCGTGACCCCTAACCCGGCATTGAGCACCAGAACCCAGAGCAGCACCTTTCGCTGCGCATGGTCGTTTGCATCAATGGCTGGTTGATGATCAGTGCCCATGCTCGGCCTCCCCCTTGCCCAACTCTGCCTTGAGCACAAAGCTGCCCTCACCCACCACCGCTTCACCCGCCGTGAGGCCGTCCAGAATCTCGACAACGTCGCCGTCACGGCGGCCTGTCTTTACGACCCGTGATTCAAATCCGCCAGCGTCTTCGACAAATACGGACGTCCGACCCTCCAGCTCCTGCAGGGCGACTTCCGGCACGGCCAGCGCAAGCTGAGCCTCGCCGATGGCCACCTCGGCCTGTACGTAAAGACCTGGGGCCCAACGGCCGTCAGCGTTCTCCAGCTCGACCCGCGCAGTGAGGCTCTGTGTGGCACTGACTGAGAGCGGTGACACGAACACGATACGGCCCTCGCTGGTCGATCCCCGGTCGGCGGTCTGCACCCGAGCGTTCTGGCCCACTTTCACAAGAGATCGATCTCGCGGGAACAGCGACAACTCAACCCACACTGTGGACAGATCCACCACTGTAAACAGCGGCTGACCCTGAACCTGCTCACCGGGATTGGTGAATCGTTCAGTCACCACACCCCCCTGTGGACTGCTGACGGTGTAGACCTGCAAGCTCTCGTTGCTTTCGACGGTGGCCAGTGACTGGCCGCGTTTGACGGTGTCTCCGATCTGCACATTGACGCTGCGAACCATGCCGGGAAAACGGGCCGTGACACTGGCCACGCGTTCGGGATTGGGCTTGACCACGCCATAGAGAGAAAGGGTTTCCCTCAACATCGCGGGCCCGGCGGGTGCAATCACCAGGCCTGCGGCCGCGCGGGCCTCAGCGCTGAGGTTCAGCGCTTCGGCATGGCCTTCTTCCTCGGTGTGGCCGCTTTCGCCTTGTTCGTGGCGATCCCCCTCGCTGTGATCCTCCCGCTCGTTGTGGGGATCACTCTCCGAATGGCCCTCCGCGTCATCGTGGGCATGGCCTTTTTCGTCAGTGTGGTTGGCTTCGCCTGCTGACTCGTGGCGATCTCCTTCGTGATGGCCTTCGCTTTCGTTGTGCGGCTCGGCCTCGGAATGACTCTTCGCGTCATCGTGAGCGTGCCCTTCCTCGTCGGTGTGGGCGGGTTCATTCGGCTTACCGCAGGCCGTCAGGGCAAGCCCGAGCGTCAGTAATAAGGCGGAGTAGGTGATGGTCTTCATGGTGGAGCGATCCTTTAGCGGCTGGCGGACAGGCCGCTGAGCCGTTCGATTTCAATCAGGGTCAGGTGGTAGGCGGTGGCTGCATCAATCAGGCTGTCGCGCACCGCCACCAGCTCGCGCTGTGCGTCCACCAGTTCGAGGTAGCTGTAGCGTCCACGCTCGTAGGCGTATTCGGTCTTCTTGAGCGCGGCCTCAATCTGGGGCAGGGCACGCTCGCGCAGCGCGGACACCTGCTGCCGCAGGTCAAGCAGCTCGCGATGATTGCGGAACAGTTGGGCCCGCGCATTCACCAGCGCTGCAATGCGTTGCGCTTCGGCGCCGTCCCTGAGTGCCTCGGCTGCGGCGATGCGGCCCTGGTTGCGATCAGAAGTCAGCAGCGGGATGCCCACCGAAAAAACCAGCGCGGTGTCCCTGACCGCTTGCTGCCGGCGCAGGCCCGCACCGATCTCGATGCCCGGGCGGCGGCTGGCCAGCGCCAGCGTAATTTCCGATTCACGCAGACGGGCCTGGCTCAGGTAGCGCGTCAGATCAGGCGTGCGTTCCAGCGCAGTGAGCAGATCCGGATACGGCGCAATCTCGGGAAGCTGGTAAAGGTCGGCCGCAGCCTCGGTGAAATCAGGCATCGCCGCGCCCCAGGACGCCGCCAGATCGGAGCGCGCGGCGAGCAGTTCGTGCTCGGCATGTGCATCGGCGATGCGGGCGCGTTCGAGTGCCACAGCCGCCCGATCCAGCTCCGCCTCGGGCGATTTGGCTGCTTCCACGCGGCGCTTCACCGCTGCCGCAGTCTTGTCTGCAAGCTCCACAGCCAGATGTGCGAGACGATGTTCCTCTTGCTGGCTGACCAACGAGACGAATCGTCTGGCCGTTTCGGCCAGCAAGTCCAGGCGCGCTATGTGGCCCTCAACTTCAAGGCCTTCACGTTCCAGGCGGGCACTGGCGACGCGCTTGTCGCGCAGGCCGTCCAGTTCGATCAACTGGCTCAGCCCAATGGTGAGTTCGGCAGCATCGAAGCCGCTGGTGTCGCCGGTGCCGAGCACGTTCTCCAGATCGGCCGTCAGCCTGGGGTTCGGCTTCAGGCCCGCCTGTGTGACGAGGCCGTCTTGCGCCTTGAGTACGTATTGATAGGCCGCTAGGTCTGGATTGGATTGCAACGTGCGTGATAACGCTTCGCGCAAGGTCAGAGGGACCTCGGCTGCAAGCGCGGCACTGGCCGCGCCAAAAGCCAGCAGTGCCGCGAGCGCGAAGCGCCCGGTGGCGGTGAATCGAAACATGAGGGGAACTCCCGTGCAGCGTGAACGGATGCCCTGGGATCAGGGCAAGGGGTGGGTTCAGGCGAGGGAGATCGAGGGCGGACCGCGCAGCGGCGGTGCGAAGTGAGGCGGTCGGGTTTCGTGCGCGTCGGGCGGTCCGCGCGCGGTGAGCACCGTCAGTCCGCCCGAGGCCGCGACAGGATCGGCGATGTCGGCTGAGTGCAGCACAGGTTCGTCGGCGCTCAGGTCGAGCTGGAACTGGGCCGGCGACAGCGCCGCCGAAAGTTCCAATTCCAGGTTGTCGGGATGATCATCAACGTGGAACTCGCCGAACAGGAGCCCCGCGTCAGCGTAGTGCGGCGCCTCGTGCTCGTGGCCCGCGCTTTCCAGGCCAGCACAGGCGTGCGCGTGCAGACCGAGCATCCGCGTCAGCGCGAGGCCGAGGCACAGCAACCAGATGGCGGGCATGCGGGTCATCACTGAGAGGCTATCACGGAAGGGACAGCATTCAGGGCGCGCGGATCGCCGGGCGACGACGACCAGCTCGGCGACAGCGTCCGAACCCACACGCTGTCGACGATTTGCACGGCGATCAGCGTCAGGTGCGTGCCCATCAGCAGGCCGACGGGGATCGCGACCGTGGGCGGTACGCACAGCACCGCCGCCGACACCACTTCCGCAGAGCTGATGTGTCGCTTGATCAGACGGTGATGCAGCAGATGCAGGGCCTGCACGATCAGCAAGGCCGTATAGGTCAATTCAGGCGTGAGCACGGCGCACCTCCCGGGTCGATGCAAGTTCAACGCGTGCCTGCGCAATGACCTGCCGCGCGGCACAGAGGCCCAGTAGGCCCATCCCGACCGCTACGGTGAGATCCGGCCAGGCAGTACCAGTTCCAACGACGCCCACCGCCGCCATCATCACCGCGACATTACCGATGGCGTCGTTGCGTGAGCACAGCCACACGGAGCGCATGTTGGCATCCCCCTCGCGGTAGGCGTATAGCAGCCAGGCCACGCTCAGGTTCGCGACTAGGGCCAGGCCACCGACGAGGCCCATCGTCAGCGGCTCTGGCACCACCCCGTGCAGCGCGTTCCAGCTCGCATGACCCAGGACATAGACGCCATAGCCGCCCATGAACAGCCCCTTGAGCAGTGCCGTGCGGGCGCGAGCGGCCAGCCCCATCGACAGCACGAACAGCGACACCGCATAGTTCGCGGCATCGCCAAAGAAGTCCACGGCGTCGGCCAGCAGTGAGACCGAGCCCGCTCCCCAGCCAGCCGCCAGCTCCACCCCGAACATCGCCAGGTTCACGCATAACGCGATCCACAGCACTCGGCGATAGCGCGGCGGAACCAGCACGTTCGAGGCACAATTGGAAGCACAGAAATCAATAGCCATCGGAATCCCGACGTGGACGATGGACCGTATTGGACAGCCTGTAGTAACTTCAGGGTCAAGCCCCGGAGCAGCACATGCCCAAGACCTACCGCATCGGTGAGCTGGCGAGTCATCTGTCGGTCGCCATCGAGACCATCCGCTATTACGAGAAGGAGGGGCTGCTACCGCAGCCTGCCCGCAGCGAGGGCAACTACCGTCTTTACTCGGACGCCGAGCGCCAGCGACTGGGATTCATCCTGCACTGCCGGGCGCTGGACATGACCCACGAGGAAATCCGCAACCTGCTGCGACTGCGTGACGCGCCGGAGCGGGGCTGCGCCGAGGTCAACACCGTGCTCGACGAACACATCGGCCACGTCGCCGAACGCATCCGCGTGTTGCGCAGCCTGCAGGGCCAGCTCAAGGACCTGCGCGCACGCTGCGACGCGCCGGGCACGTCGAAGGAATGCGGCATCTTGCAAGGCCTGGCCACGCCCACGAAATCCCGAACGGCATCTCGCCGTGCCGGCGTGCATGGACCGAACAGGGGCCATTAATGAGCTGGACGACCACGCTGGGACTGTTTGTTCTGACTGCCGTCGCGGAAATCGTCGGCTGCTATCTGGTGCTGCTGTGGGCCAAGCGCGGTGCCAGTCTTTGGGTGCTTGCAGGCGCCGCGCTCAGCCTCATGGCCTTCGCGTGGTTGTTGACGCGACACCCCGCGGAATCGGGTCGCGTGTATGCGGCTTACGGCGGTGTGTATACCTGCACCGCGCTGGCGTGGCTGTGGATCGTGGATCGCGTAACGCCGACCGTTTTCGATGTGGCCGGCGTCGGCACCATCGCGCTGGGCTGCAGCATCCTTGTAGCGGCATCTTTTCGTTGAGACCGGGGAACCGCTCGCCCAATCGACGCCGCGCACCAAACTATTGTTGGCAAAGGGAATGGGCCTGATGTCTCTTGCCAACAATCGGTCGTATCGCTTCGTCGACATTCGGTCGGCCCAGACCGGATGTTCGCGAGTGGCAGCAAATGGCACTAAACCGCCAGGTCAACGCATCTTCAACATCGCGGGATCCTCTGCCGCGTTTTGAGGCTCTCGGGCTTCCACTAGCTATTTGTGAGGCCCCTTTGCCGAGCACACTACTTGTTCGACTTTCTCGATCAGCCCACGAGCCCATACTGATGACATCCGTATCACCAACCGCGGCGATCCTGCCATGGAAGCTGAATGGTGTGGACCGATTAGGTTGATGGGCAGCATCAGGTCCGCCGATTGCCGAGGCTCCATCTAGTTCAACACGAAACGCCCCGCTAGCTACGATCTTCATCCTCACGGTTGTCTGTGGTACCTACATGCCAACAACCTCCGTCACCACCTGCCCGTTCTCTACAGCCGCGATCTGCCTTCCGTTTTTATGCTGGTCACGAGCAAAGATCAGCAGGTTCAGCGCTTTAGTCAATATCTCGCCTTTGCTGCTGCTTGTCTCTGCCGCGATGCGACCTAGGGCATCGTTGATGGATTGACTTACCTTCATCTCGTACCTGATTTCCTTGCTCATCGCTACCTCGCATTTCTCGGTGCATGCTGGATGGACCTTCCCAGAACAGCAAATAGTGTGCCGCGCTGGGTGAATTCCAGCATTGTATTTGTGCTTGAGATTGATCATGACAGTGTTGGTTTGCCTGTACATGGCCAAAGCTCTTCAATTTCTCGTGCCTGTATCTCTGCAGAAAATCGCTCCCACAGAATTCCGTTGCAGTCGGTATCGCTGGTGAAGGAATTCGCGTCATTAGTCTCCCATCCCAAGTGTCGGAGCTTCCCGGAGGATACAGCGTCAGATTTTCGGACAGAGAAGTTGAGATGGGCAGTACGCCACAGGGCGTACTCACCAGGTACAACCAAGTCTGGAGGTTGACCAAGGCGCTGCGTGTAGTCGTGAACCGTCACCTCGATGCTCTCCACTCCGAGGGAAATGTGGAATTTCTTCATGTGCGGTCTCTATGTTATCAATCAGATCGTAGACCGTTAATGCAACTCTGCACCTAAAATCCGTCATCCAATATGGGGCAGGTCAGTGGCACCAGAAGCTGCGATCACCGACACCCCAAATAGGAATGCGGCGAATGGTTGGCAGGTCACTCACTGCAATGGTGAGGCATTGGGTATCAATACCTTGCAAATCGCTGAGCATAAGGCGCGTTTCTTTGTTAGGGTCTTCAACGCGGACGTGGGCTCTTATCGGGCTGACACGGGCTGATTTTGGATTGTCGCATCCTCCAGCAACATCTCTCGTGCTCAGTGCGATGACCTCGTGCGAAATCGGCAGTGAAAGTGCCCTAGCCAACCGCTCTACCTGCTGGGGTATGACTCGGGCATACAGCTGCTGCGGCGGCCGTTCTTTGAACCATAATTTATCGACCATCTGCTGACTTATGAAGGCAACTCCGGACAGACCTTCTCTCTGTGCAACGGCCAGGGCCGCCTTGACCGCAAGAAGTTGCCAATCCTTCTTCAACGGAGGCGGATCGATGCCGATCTGCGTCACGTCAATCATCCAATCACTCTGTAGCTCCTCAACCAAAAGGATTCGCTTGCCCGATTGGGTGTAGCGCTTTGAAGTCCTTAGGTGCGCCAGGCCATTCTGCACGTTGAAGTGAATTGGCCAGTAACAGTAGTCATAGTTCGGAAGGCGAATAACGTATTCGCGATAGTTCCGATCGTAATCTGATGGCAGTGCGTAATGATTCCATTGTGGCTGATCCAGATCTTTCGACCATCCACTAAAAACCTCGCTCATCCGGAATTCGGCGTATGAAAGCGCGTCCTGCGGCCGGCAGAAGTACACCGCGTCACGGTGTGCCCATTGCCCCTCATGGTCAAGAACAACCCACGTTCCTTCCAAGTTGGAGATGAGGTCCTGATACTTGAGGTGATGGACTTGCCATCCGAGCGCCAGATGTTTGTAGTACTGTGACTGCGCTGGACATCCGCGCTTTGAAGGCAGTCCCGCGAAAGCTGGAAAGGTGCCGGACGATCCGTCGTCTACCAAGGACCAGCCTGATCGGGCGCGGAACTCTCGGCGAACCTCCGTCACTACTTCGGGACGAATCGAATCCAGATCGATCTGATCGAGAAGTTGCTGACGCGCAAGCCGTTGACTTTGTGGATGGCTGGATAGCCAGTCCAGCAGACCTGACCGTGAGAGCTCCTCGCTGCTGTAGCCCTTTGTTGCGAGTCCCTGTAGGGTTCCCAGCCATTGCCCGGAGGTCAGGTGGTCCGGCATGTGCCGCTCGACCATCCACTGCAGACGCGATTCAAAGGGGGGCAACTCAACCTTGCGGGCAATGACTTCCTCCCTCATAAGGTCCCGATAGTCGCGTTTACTGAGCAACTCCGTAACGACGGCGTTGATCCACGCGCCGGCGTCGTCAGGGAAGGAGCCACCTCCTAGCCTGACATCCGCCAGCCATTGAGCGGCACTCTTCCCCGGAATCCTGTAGTCAGCGCCACCGCTTTCCGTATAGGCAATGTCGAGAAGGTGCAGAAGGGGGGCGACCGTATTGGTTCCTGGAGGCAGGGCCCGCCCAAAGAAGACCCGCTCCTCCGCGCGCATGTCTGTAAGGATCAGATCCAGCCCGTTCGGTAGTCGCAGGGGTCTGGAGTAACAGTTCGACCCGCTATCGCGAACGGCCCGTTGGCGTTGCCTGGGATAGGTCAGCGGCATTGCCCCTAGAGGTCCTCACTTTCTATTACGGTATGTGAGGTCGGGTTAAAGCTATCAAGGCCCCTGATTCCGGCGAGCGAAGTCGGTGTGGTCAGTGCCGCCGCTTCGTAGTGCCTGAACCATGGAATGCCCCGCTTGCGGTACTCGTCTTCAGAGATCGGCGCAGTGGGGCAGGGCCTACCGGCGACATGCTCCCAAACGCGCGCATCGACCAGATGAAAAAAGCAACGCAATGACAGATCCTCCATCCATGCCCGCGGACCATATGGATCTTTCTCGATGGCTTGCCGAATCTTTCCGCCAGCCGCCATTCCCATCTCCGAATCGGCCTGACCGGATCGAGAAAACGCAATTTCGTTGTACGGAGTGTGTTCATCAACACCGATCCGGTCTCCTCGCAACCTGCGCTCCATGTCGCGACGGACCTTGGCCTCAAAACGTTCTCGACCAATCTGCCGCCAGTGAAATGCGGGCTTCATCGGTACTACCTTGATCTGAAGCCCGCCCCACTCGGCCTGACCCGTCAACTGCTCTTCGACCGTTGCACCGGCGCCCAGCTTCGTTGCCACAAACTGCCGCACAGTACGAGGATCGACACGGAATCCATCCAACCAGGGCTGAGCGGGAACAACAATGAAATTCTGGTTATTCGTGTTGATGCCGTCCTGCCATGACTCACCGGTCACGGCATTGATCTTGCCGGCTGCAATCATCAGTAGAAATGGATATTCCGCTTCAAAGGATAGCCACGCGGCCTCGGATGGCCACATCGGGATGGCGACGCCCTTGCGGACCCGCATCTGGGCAGTAGGGTTGGCACATTCACGCACCGGTACGACTGGGAAACGACCAAGACCGGCCGGCAAGTCGTACTCACGCCCGTCGTCAGCAACCTTCAGCGTGCGCTGAATGCCGAGCTTGAAGACTGCCTGACTGTGAAGATCCTGAAAGCGAAAGGATATTTCGTCGAGATTCAGGGTAACGCCACGTTCGGTTTCACCATTCACCATCATCAACCTCTCTCACAATCGTCAGTAGCGCGTCATCCGGCAACTCTTTTAGCGATCTGATCAGCGTCGCAAACAGCTTGGGACGACGGCGAATGATCTGGAGCAGGTCGGTCGATACTTTCCCTGCCATCGCCAACAAGATGTCTTCGTCCTCCCCGACCTCGCGAGCCAGCTTGCGAACTGTCTCCTCGCCGGGAGGCGGGAATTCATCCCGCTCAATCTTTGACAGGTATGCGGGCTCTACGCCGACTCTCTGCGCAACCTGACGCAAGGAGAAGCGGCGATCCTGAAGGCGACAGGACTCACGGCGACGACGTAGATGGGTGCCAAATGTCATGTGTAGTGTATGGTACACAGAACACGCAATTTAGCAACTGCGACCGATTCGCCGTCAGGGCGACGCTCAATGCAAGGGCCTACCGAGGAGGAGAGATGATCAACATTCAAAAGCTGATGGACGCGCTCCCCGTATCGGGGCTGAGCCCAGCGAGAATCGCCTGCCTGAGCGGGATCGTTGAGGGGCCAAACGAAAATCAGTGGCGCCACACGATCAACTTGATCGAGCCCCCGGCGGGGATGGGCGGCACGCCCTTTGTCAATCCACGAAAGGCCCTCGAATTGCTCCTTCTGGGGCAAGGATTCGCTGAGCAGGACGCGACATGGAGCGCCCAGGAAGCAGTAGGCCGAATGCGAAGCGATCTAGATGAAGACCTCTGGACCCTTCCTTTCGATTTTTTTGATCCAGATCCCGATGAATGCATCCCCGTTCAAAAATTTGTGTCGTGGCTTCGCAATGAGCACCTCGCAGACGGCGAGAGTGTCCATTCGGCGAAGAGCAGCCTGAAAGCGGTCTGCGGATCATCCACCGGGCCTGTACTTGTTCCCCGCGACTTGCTTGATTTCATAGAGAAGGCTGCTGAAGTGACGCGACACGCCGCCATATTCCGAGGACCAGACAGTCCGGAAAGTGGCTGGTCTCTGGAGACGCTGCCTCCCGGTGCGCCACCCCAAGCAATGATTGAGTTCGTGCCCGGAGTGCCGTGGCCAGAAGAGGGGGATTTCGACAACTGGAATGATGTTCGAAGGCCGTTCTGGCGCTGGCGCGCGTCCATGCGGGCGCCCGCATTGGCTCTGGAGCGAGCGCTTGGTGAGGCCGTGTACTACTTCGCAGATCCTCGCTGTGACCACGACGACGATGCGGCACATCGGTTTCTGCTGCTTCATTGGTGCTGCAGCACGAAACCCGAGTCTGCGTATGTGCGCTACCTGCTCAAGATCAGCGGGGGCAGGGACGTGGAAGAGCTCAAAGCAGCACTCATCGACCCGACTTCATATCGCCATCCCTACAAGATGAACTGTGCTTTCTATGGGCTGGACCCCTTGATATGTCGCTTCGAGTACGTGCCCCCTGAAACGCGCAAACGTCTCGTCATCGTTTTCTCAACACCGGAATCAAGGAATGTTGCTGAATGGCTTCTTGAGCAGAAGATCAACATGGACGTTTGCATCGTGGCGCCGCAGTCATTGGCCACCGAGGAGTGGATCGATAAGGCGACGCGCAACTGCCGAACCTCGGGCTTCCGTTACCAAACGGGAAAGTCGCTGAAAGAACCGCTGGAAACACTTGCGCTTGCGGATGAACTTTGCGTGATTGCCAATGAACGGACTCCATCATCCGGTTTCGAATTGATGCTTTCAGATGACGTGGAGGATTTGCTTTGGCTCAGCCTCGAACTGGGCATCAAGTGTCAGTACTTCTATGTTGATCGACGGCAATTAAACAACCCCGAAACCTGCCTGGCGCAGCGAGGTGCTGCTGAGCGCGTTAATGTGCGAAAGAATCAACGACGCGCGTTCACCCGGCGCCTCAGCGGCATCCGGATCGAGTGCGACTTCGGTAGCAGCGGGCTCTGGACCTTGGAAGGAAAAATGCTGCCGTACGACCTGATTGATCTCCCGTTCTCCCTGATTCAGCAAATCGCTCGCTGGCAATACGACTACGACGCAACCTTTGATCCCCCAAACCATGTGGGCAGCGATGAATGGTGGGAGCGCCATCGCCAGAAGGCCGCGGAACTCACCGAGGCATTGCAGGAGGCACTTCAGGACCAAGCTGACCGAAGTGGGGACGACTCAGTCATTGGTGGCTCGAAATGAATGACGACAACCGAACCGATCCCACCAACACGGAGGTCCCCATCCTTACGGTTATGGCGGAGTATGGAAATGCGCCATTTCTGTGGATCAGTCGCGATGGGGGGCGAGACGGGGTCGGCCCAAATATTTGTGATGGCAGCTCTTGGGACCCCTCGTTCCCAATGTCAGAAGGACTATGGCGGAAGTTCGCTGACTGGGCTATTGATTTTGACCAGACATCATTCTTTACCGCCGACTTCGATGACGCCGACTGGGACTGGCGCGCCTTCCATGCCCGCGGGCTGCAGCTATCTCAATGGTTGAAGGAGGAGGTCGGTAGCGCCTATCGCGTGATTTACGAAAAACCCGTTGAAGACCCCAATCATCGAGTTGATGAGCGCACTGAAATTGAGCGCATCGGCAACCTCAAGCCGCTTGCCGTGCATCGAAATACCGACAAGGAACCTGTCCGCTTTTGCGAGAAGATCATTTCTGGCGGTCAGACGGGGGCTGATCGCGCAGCTCTGGATTTTGCAATCCTGCATCGTTATGTCCACGGTGGCTGGGCGCCACGCGGGCGCGCAGCAGAGGACGGCGCCATCGCCCTGAAGTACCAGCTCACCGAAGTCACTGATGGCGGCTACCGGCAGCGAACCCGCCGAAATGTGGCAGACAGCGACGGCACGCTGATCATTAATGTTGGTGAACTGAGCGACGGTACCTACGCCACAAAAGTCTTCGCGCAGAAGTTGGGCAAACCTTGCCTGGTTCTGCAAGCTGATGACGGTATTCACGCGCGCAACGCACTCACCGTAGTTGCCTGGCTGCGCATGCACGGAATTCGAACCTTGAACGTTGCCGGCCCTCGTGAATCGAAACGGCCCGGCATCTACCGCCTGACCCCCCGGGTTCGACACTTCACTGAGGGATTGGCTGTGCGCGCCA
>TARA_R110000822_G_scaffold90073_5_pt1 | contig 20706 bp, 14 predicted proteins | sample TARA_R110000822 | Tara Oceans TARA_R110000822 (sample SAMEA4397666) | marine metagenome | biome: Polar Biome; feature: [SRF] surface water layer (ENVO:00010504); material: water (ENVO:00002006), including particulate matter (ENVO:01000060) such as... | depth 5 m | reverse complement strand
GTACTTAAACTTATCTTCTTTGTCTGGCATGTAATACCTTGGCCTGCTGGCCATGTCTTTGTTAGCTTCATTAGTATAGTTATTGTTAATTCCTAGACGAAGCTTATTAATTCCAGACCTTGGTCTGAACCTTCCAAAGCAATCGTCAAGGGAGTAAAGAAGCTTTTCTTTAGTCTTTTTAGAAATGAATGATGCTGGAATTTGTGTGTCCGTGTTATTTACAACATCTAAAAACCCAGCGTCTATAACAGTGTCTGCATCGGTAGCCCCAGTGAACAAGTTTGCAGAGTCTGTCTGGTCGTAGGATATGGATGGACGCTTGTACTTAGAGCTATCTGGATCCAGAGGTCTAAACCTATAGTTACCCACATAGGATATGTTCTCTGCAAAGTTCATGTTCCACTCCGCAAGAACCAGGGACTGTGACTTTATCACTGAAGAAGTATTTAGGTGGTCGTGTAGAGCCTCGCTCTGATACATTCTAAACCTCTTCCAGTGTTACAGAGACGTTCCAAAAGTCAAAGTTAGAGCCGCCTCTCTTTTCAACTGAATACGAGAAGTCGGAGATAAACATCTCGACTACATGGTTATATCTATTTAGTGATGAATACTTCTCTGCAACAGAATCGTCAATAGCTGTGTACTTGTCATATGCCAAAGAAACCCAGAAGGATCCTTTGTTGTTTTCGTACCAGTCAAGAAGCTCTGCTCCACCAGAACCGCCATCTACAGTATACTCTTCGTTATTAATACCAGTCATGGATGATTTGCCGCTTGCGGGGTCAAACTCTGGGCTGGCCTTAAAGGATCTAGATGGCAGCATGGTCCAGCTAGTTGTTAGCTCTACCTTATCGGCAACATGGTAAGAGCGCATTGTTCCGTTAATTGTCCTCTGCCTATTCTCAATCCTGTTAATCTTAAACTCTAGGGGTGCTCTGTTATGGTCAGAAAGTATCATGAAGGTCTCTAGTGCCTCGTTAGGGCTTGCTGAGTTTATCTCATACCCCTGTGGCAAATAGAATCCATTTTCTAGAAGAGGCTTGTCCTCTGACCAAAGCATTCCTTGTGGCCTAGCATATTTTTTACGGCCAGTCATGTAGCTGTTACTTGCCATTAAAATCTACCTCCACGGAGTCTCTTGCTTTCTACCTGCTTGATCTTTGCCATTACCGTGCTTGCGATTTCACTTGGGTTAGCCTCAGACTGTACGTTTACGCTCAAGTTATAATTATACACTGAATCGCCATTGTATGTTCCGTTATTAATAGCTTTTAGCCTATCTACCCCAAAACTTTTTACAGATGGTCTCTTTATTACGAACTCTCCAGGAGTTAGCATGGCTGGAACGGTGTCGGTTCCCATAGCCATTCCTCCAGAAGCAAACCTCTTAACCACTCCGCCCATAGCCTTTGAGAATCCACCAGTCGTAGTTGTGTCGCCTGTTAGAGTTCTTAGCTGCGTAATAAGTTTTACATTCTCTGACATCATCTTCTTGTCAGCAGCTGTGGTTCCAGCACTAGACCTAACGGCATCTCTGTTTTCCTGAATCATCTTGTTCAGGCCTGCCATCTTGGATGCAGTGCTTTCTGGCTTCTCCCCATTGTATGCCTCGGGAAGTTCCATGCCAACCATTTCAGCATACAGAAGCATTGCTTCTTCAATTGCCTTCTTGTATCCTTCTGCCTCTACCTTAGCTGCATTGGCATTGGTCTCAATGTCTCCCCAGGCTGTCTTATTTAATCCTAGGTAGTTCAGGGCTGACTGCTCTGCCTCCATAGTTGCTATGGCAGCGTCCCTTATCTTTTCGGCTGGCTTTACTATGTCATGCTCAATTGCCGAAATCCTAATCTTGTACTCTTCGATCTCTGCTTCTATTTGAACTCTAGTCTGACCGTTGGCAGCTGTAACTGATGCAATCTCTTTTTCCTTTGCCGTAGCAATCCTAGACTTTAGGTCTTCGGCATTGGCTGATGCTAGCTCTACCCTGGCAGCTTGAGCGGCTCTAGCAGCTTCAGCGATGTCTCCACGAGATAGAGCATCTGCTACGCTGAGGGAACCCTTCTGCTGAGCTTGTACAAGCTTATTGATCTGTACAATCTTGTCAAGGGATTCAATTCTGCTGTCGTACTTCTTGTTAATTGCATCTTCTTTTACCTGAATACCGTCTAGCTGATACTCATTCTCTGAAACCTTATCGTTATACTCTTCTATGCTCTTCTCTGCAGCGTCTATTATGGACTGCTGCCCCTTTATCTGTGAGCTAAAGGTCTGCTCTATTTTAGCCGACTGAGCATCAAACCATGCGTTTACATCGTTGAAAGCACCTTCGACCTTTGCCCACTTCTGTTCATCTGTCATTAGGTTAACTTCTATGTCAATCTTCTTTAAGGTCTGAATCTGCTTTAGGTAGTTCAGTAATTCTTTGGAGTTTAGCTTTCCATCTTTTAGATCGTCAATGAACGCTTTTGCGATATCTTGGTTATCCAGTATGGAGAGTGCGTCCTCTATCTCAATACCCATCTGAGTAATGATTGGGATTATTTTTAAGAATTGGGACTTGAGCTGGATCTCTTGGGATCTTCCACCAACCAAGTCTTTAATAGCATTGCTTTGGCTAGCAGCATCTATCTGCTTAACTAGTGACAGTAGCTCCTTGTACTTTGACGTACCAACCTTAGTTGTTGCCAATGCTAGAGCGAGAGTAGAGTCTGAAGCTATTCGTGAGGACGTGGCAATATCCAGTCCAGACTGACGTAGTCTGGCGTACGCGAGAGATGTGTTCTTTATATCTGCTTGCTGTTGCTTCAGAGACGCTATTGCATCCTGGTATGGTGTCGTCTCAGTCTTGCCAGGACCACCTGGATCACTAGGTATGAAGGCCATTAGTCCAGTCAGATCTTCTTTCGCTTTGATCAACTTCTTCGTTGCATCTGTGTTACCATTAATTGTGTCGACGACTTGGGCATTTGCGTATGCCTCCAGCCATGTTGCATCGGCAACTAGTTCTGCTGCTTCTGCGGCTGAAAGATTCATCTCAACTAGATGCGTGTAAGCTTTATTCTTTTCATCAAGCTGCCGCAGTTGCTCCTCTATGTCCGCAAAGTCTGCTGCCTCTTTGGCTATAGATGCGGCTTCCTCTTCTAGCTTATTTTCTGACTCTTTACCGTCTAGGTAGAGATCGTACTGCTTATTGAATAGCTTTTGGGCCATTGTCTTGTGTCGTATATCTTCGGAGGTTACTGGGTCCTTTGACAAAATCTCAGCAAACCTATTGACTGGCATCCCCAAAGCCTGGGCTTTTATTAGCGCTAGACCATTCTCTAGATCTTCTAGACCCTCATATAGTTCTACGTTGTCTAGACCAAGAGACTCTGCTAGGTCTGGAAGTATCTCTGATATTAGGTTTGGGTCCATATCATTGAATATGCTCATCAAGGCGTTTGTCTGGAAGTAGGCTTCATTGGCTGCGATGGTATTGTTTTCTAGCTCAGTAGCTATGCCTATCAGGCTTACGCTTAATCCGCTAGTCAACTCTTTGCTAGCTGCCAAGTCATCGCTGAGGGCCTTTGCGGCTCTCTCCTTGTCTGTTAGTCCCGTGCCCGAGTCAACCTCGACACCCGATATTGACGTAACATTTCTGGTTGGTATGGCGTCGTAGGCGGCCTTGATCTTATCCGACAGATCCTTTACACTGGCTTTTACCTTGTCTGAACTAGCTCCTGCGGTGACGCTGTTAAAGTCTAGAACTAGGTCTGTTCTGCCAGCCTTTTCTAGCATTGCACGTATTAGAGCTTCTATGTCAACGGAATCCATGCCCTGGCTGGCAAACGTAAGCGCCATCTGGTCTATTACACCCTGGATACCTTCATCCGTTAAGACGCCTAGCTTATCTATATACTCTGTAAATGGTTCCAAAAGATCTGGCGTCTCCAGAAGTTGCTCTTGCCTCTTGGCGACGGCGTCAGATGCTGAATCATTCTTGCCAGAACCCCTAGTTGATCTTTGGAATGTCTTGCCAGTAAAGGCTTCTGAAATGTCGGCAAGGGTAGAACTTGCTCCTTCTGCTGCCATGCCAAGTGCGGCTATCTGCTTCTTGGCATTTTCGTTCTGCTTATTCCAGAAAATGACTCCAGCAACCAAACCTGCAATAGCAACTGTCGCTGCTAGAATTCCTAGACCTACAGGACCACCGATGAAGGCCATTAGCCCTACAGAGGCTCTAGCCATAGCAATCTGGAATACGCCCATACCAGCTACATTGGCAGCTCTTCCTGCAATCTCTGCTGACCTTACGGCTGTGCTAAACCTTCCCTGAATCAGGGCTATTACGTTTTGCCCAGTTAGTGCTTCTGTTACCGTCATCAAAGCAGTCATTCCTGCTGTTAGCTGAAACAGGAATCCTCCAATACGGCCAATCTCTCCTCCAGACATTGCTGCCATGCCAGCAAGGGTTGTTAGTCCATACATGGCTCCAGTTGCTGCCTGCCCCATGTTCTTAGTCTTTGTTGTTGCTACAGTTGTAGCATTAGCTTGCTGAAGGTTTGCAGCGCGTAGTCTTGCCGCGTCACCAGAGGCAGTCTGTGCTGGGGCTGCTGCTCTTCGTGGCCCAGTGCTCTGTGTTGTCTTTGAAACATTCATCTGACCATTAGTCATTGTTCCTGAAGCACGCCTAGAACCAGGCTTCTTTTTTGAAGCAGTATTGTCAAAGCCAGACTGGTAGGCTCGTGCATCATCCTGCCCGTCTGTCTTGGCTAGCCTGTGTGGGCTGTTTCTGTCTTGGCTTAGAACGTACGGGTCTTTTGCAGTTTTGTCTATTTCCTCATTACGGATTAGGGCCTCTTGTTTTGCCCTTTTTCTTATCTCAGCTCTATTTACTTTTTTACCTTCTGGGATATCTGCTGCCTGCTTATCAGATGCTGCCTTTAGGCTTGCAAGGGCGTTGGATTTTGATTGTGAATTTGGCAGCGCCATGATACCGCCACGGACTGGTACATTCGGTCCACCAACTCTAGTCTCGTTCATGTGAGCATACGTTCCGCCCTGTTTCCGGAGCCTTGCTGTCTCTTCTGGAAACAACTCCCCTGCGGCGCGGATTGCAGCGTCACGGCCACGGGCCTGGCCTACGCGGAAAACACTCGGAGTAATCTTTCCAGTTTTGGGGTCAAGCTTGGAAGCTCTTGTACGTTTCTCGGATAGGCTGCTTGATTGAATGCTCTCTTTAGTAGGGTCTAGCATTTCTCTCTGCACAGTCTTTGATATCTGTGCCGACTTTCCTCCACGGGCAGTCATTTCATCATACTTCTTTTGTAGCTTAGGGTTTGCCTTTCTGGTTATGTCGTCAAAGGACTGTATGTTTTGCCCTGCTGAATCCATGTCTGCTTTGGCTTCGCGTAAGATTGCCACGATCTCTTCTAGGTCTGCACCAGCCTCTGCCAGTAGAGGACGTAAGTTATCGGCGTTGAGCTGCGTTCCCTTAGGGGAATTGGCTCTGGCCGATGCTCCGATTGCTCCTGATTGAAACATCTTTGTAAAATCGTCGCTTTGGAAGAAGCTATTCGACATCCCTAGCGTAGAGGATGAGCTATTGCCCTGGGAAAAGGGAACTCCTCCTCCTGAAAGCATTGTTGTGGATCCTCCATAAGCAGATAACTTCTTAGGACTGACCCCTCCTGTCCCTTGGAAAAATCCAGGAATATCGCCAGACACCAACTGATTAATAAAGTCTGGATTCTTGCGAACAACGGAGGCTGGGATAACGGCCTCACCGTTAGATAGCATTGCAAGAATAGAGTCTGATGTTCCATTCCCTGGACCACTAACCACTCCTCCAGATGCAAACTTTGCGACCTTAGAAGACATCCCCATAGCTCCACCAATTCCAGGCAGACCTACTAGTCCTTGTCCTGCTGTGATAGCTCTTTGGTATGCGCTAATAAGCATGTTTAGAGCTTCTGTCTCAACTGTGAATTGCTGAGCTAGCCTTTGGTGGCTTTGCTCTAGGGATGCGGCTACAGATCCAGCTTGTATCTGTTCCATTGACATATACTGAAGCTGGCTACCCAATACGCTTGAGTCTTGTCCAGTCTTCATAAACATAGTTCGTACTGCTGCAAAACCCTTGATAAGGTTTGCTACACCGTTGGCAATAAGACCAAAGGCCATCAATGCAACAGGGGCTATAGCTCCCATTACTGCGGTCAAAACAACTAGAAAGTTCTTGGCTCCATCGCCCATGCTTTCAAACTTCTGCAAGATCTTTGTCACGAACTCTACAATTGGGGTTACGGCCTTTAGGAATTGCTCTCCAATAGGAGCAATTGCGATCTGTAGGTCCTGTAGTGTTTTCTTAAACTTGAATGTTGTGGAGTTGGATACGTTACCGAGCTCCTTGTTTGACAAATCTGCTAGCTCTTTTGCAGACGTAGCAGTTAGGTCAAGTACTCTAGATGCCTGGCTACCTTCGGCAGTTAGGTTCTGGAACAGTGTAGAGAGTCTTGAAAACTGGAATCTTCCGAATAGCTCTTCAATTGCTCTAGCTCGGTTTAGTGGGTCAAGGGTGTCTAGCCCATCTGACAGCTCAATAAGAGCCGAGGTAATATCTCCTGCATTACTGTCGATAATCTTTTCTATGTTGATACCGAAGCCGCCGAGGAATTCTGTTGCTTTCGCTGTCGGGTTAATTAATCGTGCAAGACCAGACTTTAGTGCGTTTGCACCTTCGGATGCATTAATGCCACCCTCTTTCATAGCCGTCATGAAGTATGCCAAGTCTTCTACGCTTCCACCAAGCTGGCGTACTACTGGACCAGCTTTTGGAATGGCTGTGGTGAGGTCTTCGATGCTAAGAACTGTCTGGTTTTCTACTGCGTTTAGGAAGTCAATCTTTTGTGCAAGGTCCTCTGCGGAAACACCAAAAGCATTTGTAACAGAGATTGTAGCTGCCAGAGACTTTTCCTGGTCTACACCACCGAGGACGGCAAGTCTAGTTGCCTGCTCCACCTGGGCAAGCATATCTGCACCAGTCTTACCCATAGCAGCTACGTCACCAGCTAGGGATAGCGTGTCTTCTAGAGATACTCCATACTGTGTAAATCCATCTGCAAGCTCCTTTAGGGAGTCTAGCATGGCATCAGCCTCTTCTGGTAGAGTGAATAGCTCTCCATATACACGCTTAAACTTAATTGCCTGTTCTTCAATGCTCATGAAAGCTGAGCTAGCTTTGGAACCAAAGATTGCTAGTGGGAGGGTGAATCCCATCATTAGCTGGCGACCAGCCCACTGGGTATTCTTACCAAAGTTTAGTAGATTGGTAGAGCCCTGCCTAAGCAGCTGGTTAAATATTTGTTGTTTCTGTGAATTAATTGCTTGCTGGGTTCCAAGATTTTTGAGGTCCAGCTTTAGTGGCCTGATGGCAATTGACTGCAATGCCCCATTGGCATCTCTGCCCATAGAAACATACTGGGTCTGAAGAGACTTTACTCGTTCTCTTGCGACCTTCTCAATGGTTCTAAACTCTGTTGAGAATTTTTTGCCAAAAGTCTTCGATGTAGACGCAGCATACCTGAAATACTGGCCCATCGAGAACTTGTTACGTTCTAGTGAATTTGTGAACTGCTCAGTTGTTGAACGTATTTGCTGCATCCTGGCAACATATTTACCAGAACTATTAACATCAGCAAGCAGGTTACGTTGGAAGTTCTTGTTAACGCCAGAATTTATACTTGTGTTTTTGGTAAGCTGGCGCTGAAGAGCAGCGATCTGACTTTGAAGTACTTTGATAGAGTTGATTGCATTTGATGTGTCAACGTTCACACCAAATTTAGCTTGGAAATCAGCCATGCATCAGCACCTCTTTTATATTTTTACGAAGCTGTCGTAATTACGTTCGCATCATCCAGGACAATTCCTGATGCTGCTTCTACCACTCTGTAAACAGTTGGTAGGTCTAGAACATCTTCTAGAGCACTAAGGTCATCTGCAAGCTCTGGCTTGTACTGACGCATAGCAATCTGAACACATTCCATGAGAATTGTCATTGACGCATCGTTGTCTGTAGCGACCTCAGTGATATCCCCGAACTTCTTTAGGAATTCCCTAAGAAGAGATACCTTCAGTGGTCGCACGACAATGGTAGATCCATCGATGAGCGTTAGCTCTGTTTGTGCAATAGTTGTTGTTGCCATTTTTATTTGCCTCTCCGTTAGCCTTTATAGCTTCCCTAATTATACCATAGTTAGTGCTGTAAAATTAGCCTATTTTTTCATAGGATAGGCCGTTTCCTATTCCAAAGCCTGCTTTAGCAGCGTTTACACCCTGATACGCTGTAATATCGTTCGGATCTGTGGTCCTACCGCCGCTGAAGACTCTGGCCTTCATGGCTTCCCAGGGATCTGGCTCTTTTTCTTTTCCTGTTGACTCGTCTAGGTCTACCCCTTGGATTGCCGCAAAGAACTTCTTTTCGCTATAGTCAAGCTCTCTCTTTATCTCTAGTGTCTTTAGAAGCTCAGGTAGCGACATGGACTCTTCAAGAGTTTCGTAGTCTTTCCATATCCCAAGCAGGAATACTTCTGCCTCCAAGGATGCTAGGTCAAAGTCTTCCCATTTGGATTCTTTTTCGCTGGGGGTAACGGCAGAGCTTTCCTTCTTTGACTCTACGCTAATGTCTGCTGCAAAGTTAAGTATGTCGTAAAGGGTCTGCACGTCAAAGCTGTCTTCCACTTTCTCAGTGGTATCCATGTCTGGGGAGTATTGTCTCATTGCTATTACGATAGACTCTACAAGAAAGGCTAATGCCTTCTGCTCGTCTATTCCCTGGTAGACCTTGAGTAACTCAAAGTTGATCATGAAGTCTCTTAGGTATTTTATCTTTAGTGGTCTTACTGGTATGCTAAGTCCATCTATCGTCTTTACGATACCGCTTTTGTATACCCTGGTTGCCATAGTACTATTATAACAAAAAACTGCCCCAGCCGTAGCCAGGGCAGTTCTATTAAGTTATGCGTTGCCTATTTTACTAAGCAGCGAATGGGATTGTGCGATCTACGATTTTACCGTAAGAAGCCGAGTTGTTTGGAAGCAAGCGGAAGCTAACCTCAAACATTGTAGCTTCGTCACGCTTCGCGGAAACAGTCACGTTCTCAATTGATAGTGCACGGTATGCAACGTAAACTCGCTCGATTGTGTCTCCAACTGCACAGTCTCCTGTACCTGGACCAACCGCAACAAGGCCACGCTCTACTGGGCACTCGCCAATGTCACCTGCGGACAGGTTCAATGTGGTTGAGCTAGTAGATGCCGAGCCGACTACGTCAACTAGGTCTGCATCCTGTCCAGCAATTGCGAACAGTAGGTTTTCTAGAGTTGCCTCTGCAAACGAAGTATTCAGGTTAACCTGCATTCCTTGCTTGTAAAGTTTTGCTACGTCTAGTACCTGGTCAACGTTTACCTCACCGAAGTCAGGCTGGAATTGTAGTTCCAAACCGTTGCTGGTGTAACCTACGTTACGGAAATCAGCGTCTGTAGATAGGGTCTCTTTTAGAGAGACTCCGTCTGCGTAAGCTGGAAGGTCCGCGTCGGTAAGTTCACCGTTCTCGTATGTATAGAGTGCTGCTGCACCAACAATGATGTTAGCACTCGTACCACGTGTGTATGCCATATGTATTCACCTCTTTTTGTTAGAATAGAGGGGCTTTGTTTCCTCATCTATATTATAACACGACTTTATAATGTTACTCTGATTTGTGCCAGTCGTAATCAATAATTATCTTGTTACCAGCAAAGGTCCTGGCTGTTCCGAAATCAACGATGTCTCTGGTCTCTTCTAGCTGATAAATCTTTATCTTGTGAAAGAATGGCATTGGCAGAGCTTCGCCCGAGTCGTTAACCAGAGGAGTTAAAGAAGTCTGCTTAGCTTTTATCCAAGTATTTAGCTCCTGGGCTGACTCATCCTCTCTGTCTAATAGGTCCTGAACGTTCTGTGCAACCTCGATCATGAATGGGATAGGGTTCTCTCCCGTAGCATAGAAGTAGTATAGTAATTGCTCAGACTTGATGTGAGGGAAGGGCATCCTTCGCATCTTGAACATTCTGTCGTATACCGCAAACTGACCGTTCCCATTTGGAAAGCTTTCTGTCAGGTCGTCAATAGCTGTGGGGCTTGTTGGAAAGAATGGCATTGTCGTATCCCCAGTAAACCCGTCCAAAGGATTCTCACTGAAGTACTCCGAAATCTTTTCTTGCATGTAAGCATTTATGAATGCTGGTGGGTAATAGATAGCCATTACTCTTCTCCTCTAGCTAGATTGGTGATCCAACGGTATCCAGTAAGAACTCCTGCTGACTTACCCTGCAAAATGCCAGACCTAAAGTTTTTCTTGTATATGTTGGTATTACTAAAATTATCTTGTATACCTATATTATACATGAATGCTTGAGTAAAGTAGCTGGTCATGAAGGAATCCAGGGCTTTTTCCAAGCTGCCCTCAACCAAATCTCCACCTGGATTATCGACATACACTTCTTTATTGGTAAACACTTGCTCTCCGTCAACGTTAAAGGACAGCACCTTGGCCTTTGTGGCTTTAATCCTTACGGGAATTCCCTCTTCCATGATCCTTGCTTTATCATAGAAGGGTACGTTAGAACCATTCTGTACGGACCTTGACTGACTCAGTGATGACTTAATGGATAGTCCAAGATTGCTCACTGTGTACTCAAGGTCAAATAGTCTTGCGTTTGGGCTTCCCGTTTGGTGCCACTCGTATATGTGGTGGAGAGCCTCTGGGTTTACTCTGGCATTTGAGTCTACAAACTGCTTCATGGCTTCTATAGTTTGTGCACCAAGCTTATGCAAGAAAACTTGCTTGCCCTTATGGATACCATCCACTACTCCGAGAGAGTAGTTTACGACGTTGTTAAAATCCCTAAAGAATCTTTTTGTATCGTACTGAAGCACTAGAGGTCAACTGCCTGGTTCTCCGATCGGCGAAGAAGAATCTTATAGTATTCTGTATCGCCAAAGGGGCCAATAAATGGTTCCTGTCCTGCAATCTCAAAGATTGTGGCTTTGCCTGCTCTTGAACCAGAGGTCTCATTGTATATGGAGTTACCGTTTCTGTCGCAGACGTTGCTTACTATGACATTAGTTATTGAAGTCTTAGCTTGTTTGCTTGAGACTCTGATGTCAGTCTTTGTTCGACCAACTAGAACGAAGTCTTGGGTTATGTTAACATTGGGCTTCACGTCTTCGTTCATGGCTCCGCCCTTAGCGGCCAGGTTTACAAGAGCAACCCTGTCAAGAATCCACTGCTTCTTTACGTTGCCGTAGCTTCCCTGCTCTACAATTGGATAGTAGATGCTAGCCATCATTGGGTAGACGTAGTCTGGAGTGACGACAGCCATTATAATGCTCCAAGTCTAGTTATTGCTTTGACATACTTATTAAGCATCTTGTCAACAATAATGTTTCCAGTCCCGTCGAATAATTTGTTATCGAATGAAATCTTAAACTGGTCTGTGTTGTATCCAGTAACATATCTCTTGTAGTAGTCTAGTCTTCCGCATTGCATGTCGTCAATAAGAATCTTGGCGGCCTTCTCGACATCCGATGGGATAGCCTTGTTGCCTGCATCTAATACAAAAGTGTAGTCAAAGGATTTATAAAATGATTTGCCAGTTGCCGTGCCTGCCCAACTATCTCCCCTAGAAGATGGAAGTCTGATTGGTGCTGACTCTGCTCTATTGATTGGGTCTGGGTATACTCGATAAATTGCAGACTTATCTAGAGTAATCTTGTACTCGTATAAATTTGTAAGTGGGTCTACTGCGTCTGCGTCATATACCAGGACTTCGTTCTCGTATGCCTGAAGGACACTGTTTGCACTTTCCCATAGGGGGAAGTAGTCTGTTCCTTCTCCTACACCCTGAACAGCAACCTTCCTGTTAGAAAAGGTAGTGTTGGTGTAGTCATCAATTATTGCACGAGCCACGATCTCTAAGTCTTTGTACTCTGCAATTTCTGAAGCAGTTGCACCCATTGTGTTTGGGTCAACGTATGGCCTGTATACTGTAAGAATGTCTTCGAGGACCAGGGTCTCGGTCGCGTCATAGAACTTAATTCCAAAGTCTCTGTCGAATCTTGCATTCTCTTTTGTAAGTTCGTATGTCACTATTGAGCTAGCGCTGGAAGTGACGGATGATACTATTACCGAGTGGTCCACCAAATCCTCTACATGCAAACTATAAACCGTGTCTTGGTCTGGTAGTGTCCATGTAGATTTTAATGGATATGGTGGAACCCTCAATATTTCCATGTTAGGACTTAAACTCCCTAGCAATCTCCTCTGGAGTTGCTACACGGATCTGTGGCCTTTCTAGCCACTTCTCTGAATCTGATTTAGATACAATGTTGTATCCGCGCCATACCTGTCCAACATTTTCCCAACGGATGTTTCTTGTTGAGTAGATTCCAACTGCGTCGGCATCATTTACTGGCTTAGCCTTTTGTGGCTTTGGCATTGGTGAGTCGGAGCCTCCCGAACCAATTACTCCATCTGCAACTGGTGCAAGAGCTTTCTTTGGTGTTGGCTTCTTAGGCTTTGGGGAAGAGTCAGAGTTAATAACAAAACTGGAATCCTCTTCTTCTTCTGCCTTAGGGGCCTCTTCTACTACGACCTCTTCGACTACTTCTTCTGGCTCTGATGGTGCTACTAGTAATTCTTCAATCGGGCGTTCAAACTCAGTGCCGTCCTGAACTATACCATCTCCATCGCCATCTCTAGCGCTTGAGTTAAATTCTTCTGCCATAATTCCTCCTATTTCTTTACTATTATAATTATAACATTTATTAATTAAAAAAGGAGCAGAGGCGAGATGCCCCTGCCCCCTTTTAAGGTTTAGCTACTGACTAAACGTCAGCACCTGCGTCAGCGAACGCAATAGCGTCCTCTTCCTCCCACTGAATACCAAAACGTACGAATACGGTGTACTCAATTGTGTCCTTCTTAGCCTTGTACTCGCGGTTCACAGTGATGTCTCGCTGGAAACCCCAAACACGGTTCTGAGGGAATGTCAAGTCGACATATCCTGCTGGGTAGTAAGGAACTTCCTGTACGTCAACACCCAAAACACGGGTAGTGCGAGCACCACCGAATGTTTGACCATTTCCGCCTAGGTAGGCCTCGCGGCCTGCTGGTGTACCTGCTGCACCTGCGTGAGATCCGAAGGCCTCAGCAATTGCGTCTGCAAGTGTACCATTGTTCTTTACGATAGCCTGGAATACATCTGTACCTGCATAGAACTTTAGGTTGTTCTTGATAGCGCGATACTTACGTGGCATAGCTAGGATGATGTTCTGCATAACTTCTGGAGTCCATCCTCCGTTGCTTACGGTAACTACTGACTCGTGGGCGTTGCCACCAGCTGTAGTCCTGTTAACGAATCCGTCCATAATGGACAAGAAGTCGCCTGTTGCACCGTCGCCATTAATAGCTAGGTCTTCGATGTCATTCGCAAAAGCGTTTGTCATCAAACGTACCAAGTGGTCTTCTAGGGCTGCGCCCTCGATACCATCTTCGAGAGCCTCTGATGAGACCTCCCAGTCTAGACGGATCTTCTTTGTAGTAAGCTCCACCTTGCTGAATGTAGCACCTGAGTTAATGTAGTCGCCTGTTGCCTGTGCAGCTGCACGGATAACACGCTCTCCAACATTGACCTTTTCGAGCTCCATTGTGTTTGCACGCATTGTAACACGGCGTCCATCTTTAGCGAGAACTGTAGCGTCCCAAACATAGTCAATAAAACGACGTGCTTGTTCTGGACGTAGAATACCGCTGCCAGCGTCACCAGAAGGGTTAACGGCATTGGGACCAGTTGTTACACCAAATTCTGCAGTTGGAATATTTCCTAGTACTCCGCCTGTAGCGTAGTTACCTGGAATACCCGACCCAGCTGTTGAACCAGATGCAAGAGCACCTTCTCCGTTAAATAGACCAGAGTCGCTGCCAGCAGCATCTGGGTTGTTCTTAATAATCTCTTCCGACATATTGTCACCTCCTAAGTGATAGTGTATTTATCGAAATAAATCGGCAGTTTTGAGGAAACGACCGCCCCATAGGGATTTCTGAACCATTGCTGATTCATTTTCCTGTACGATCTCGCCTAGATCGCCAGATTTACGGAAAGCGGTGTCAGTCTCGACTGCATCTACCCTCTTTCCAAGTTCGTTAAATCCGTTTTCTGCATCTACCAACTTGGCATTTGCGTGTCCAACGGACTTCTTTAGTTCGGCAATCTCATCACTTAGTGACTTTACGACTACCGACAGATCGCTAAAGGCTGATGTAATATTTGTCTGTAGCTCTGCTACAAGACCTGTTACATCATCTGATTTTGATACCTCTTCTGCAGCCTCAACAGTTGCCTCGGAATCATCTGACTTCTCAGCCACAACTTCATCCTCGTCCATGTCGTCAGACTTTTCGGTAGCTTCGGCATCTAGTGCCTTTTCTTCCATTTCGTCTTCGTCCATGTCATCTGTCTTGGCAACTTCAACTGAATCTGCCTTAGCAACTTCAGCAGTGGTATCTGCCTCTGGAGCGACCTGTGTTTCTTCAACTACATCATCGTTCTTTACGATGTCTTCAGTTGTTTCATTCATAGGACTAGCCTCCTTTGTCATCTTAGATAGATCAATGCCTTTAGCACTATCAACTAAGAACTTTATCATTTCTGATTTTTCGTTGTCATTCTTTTCAACGAAACCGATGTTTACCATCTTAGAGCCATCTACTGGACTTGCCAAAGATTCCTCGTCGGATAGAACTACAATACCCGCTTGGGCATCATAGAAAACGTTTTCAATTTCTGTGTCTGCTGCTTCGCCTTTAATAACGTCAGTGCCATCTACCTTCTCAACGGAAAGGATGTTTGCAAACTGGTTGGCTGGAGTGTCTACTAGGGAAAGCTCCACTAGGTCATACTCTTTAATTACACGGATAGGCTTGTCGGACTTTTGATCATAACCGTCATCCCACTTGTTCATTCTTCCACCAATGGAAAAACCAGAAAGGGTGCCGTCAAGGACCTTTTCCCAAGTGTCCTGAGCACCCTTTGAAATGTATGCAGATACGTATACTCCAGAATAAAATTGTTTTGTCTCTGGGTCAAAGTACTTGTCTTCTTTGAATGCTACCATCTTGCCAACAGCTAGTGGCTGGTGCATCTCTCGGATGTTACCACGAAACTTGGAGAAAGCGCTTACAGAAGCTTCTGAGGTTACGATGTCATCCTGACGATCTACGTTGTCTAGGGTTGCGAAGCCAGAAACGATTCGGCGCTCTTTATCAACCTTATTGATTGGCATGGAGAGTCGGAGGTTGTCCCCGTCTGAATTCCAATGTGCCTTAGAGATAGTCATACTACTAATATTATAGACCCTTTTTATGTAAAAGTTACGGTTTTGTTATACTATGTACATTATAGCATATTTTTTTACTCTGAGGATCTTCCCTCACCCTTTGGGTTTCTGCCAGCGACAGTAGATGTGCTGTCCGAGTTATTGTTAACTCTTTCAGAATCTCTTGTACGATTCTGTGAGCTGTTAGCTCTAGAATCTGTTGCTTGGCGAGGCGTCATCTCAAAGACTTCGTCTCCACCTGGAATCTGAGGAAGGCCAAGAGCTTCCCTTGCTTCATTGGGAACCATGATTTGGTTCTTTACGTAGCGCTCTAGGATCTGCGACTGAGCAATCTCATCTGTCAGTGTAAGCTCATTAAACTTAAATTCGAGAATGTCTGTTCTCTCTCTAACAATCTTGTTAAGCATTTTCTCAAGATTAGTTTGGGCAGGTCTTGCAACCTGCTCTTTGAATGTCCTATCCTGTGCCAGTGCTGCTGCAATAGATGCTCCGTCACCACCGCCAATTTTTGACAAAGGTACTTGGTGTGCAACAAGAATGTCGTCTCGATTTCTAACACGGTACTCGTTAAAGGAAGCTTCCTGAACACCGTTCTCGATTGGTTCCATCTTAAACTCTACCTTGTTTGTATCTGAATCTCCTGGTAGAGGAATATAAAGAGTTCTGTGAGACTGACCCTTAAGGCTGGTCTGCAAAAATCGGAAGAGCTTGTCTTCTGCATCGCCAGATAGCTTTGCACCCTTTAGTGTTACGATATACCTAGGAGTTGCCTTGTTCGCAAAGTAGTCAATGTTGTACTGAGCTGCAAGCTGGTCTCCGTGAAGAGCTCCAATTGCTGACATGATGTCTGGTATTCCGTAGAAAGTGTTTAGAGGAGAGTACTCCTTGTAATGAAGTATCTCATTAGGTCTTGGATCACCTGTTACGGGGTTCTGATTCTTTGCCCCAAAGTTCCTGAAGTATACTACCTTCTGGCCGATGATCTGTATGAATCCATCCTTAAGCCTTCGTACACGCATGGTTGTTGCGGGAATGTGTCCTACATAACCTATGTCTCCGTTAGTCTTTCTTCCAATCTCCAGGTAGCCATTTCCAGTAGCCTGAACGTCCGTGAAGAACTTCATAAGTGTGTGGGTTATTGAGTCGTCCTGGTTTAGATTTTCCAGCCAGTCTCGTAGCTCTATCTTGGCTCTTTCAATTCTTTTTCTTGCTCTTGCTGTTGCCTCTACGTTGCTGCTGTCTTCAAGCTTAAGAACAGTTCTGTCCGACACCTTAAAGTCGAATCCGAGGCCTACGATGTTCTCTACCTTGGCGTCAATGGCTGCGTGGTTTGCAAATGATGTGTCGTAGTAGTTTGCTAGCTCGTACAAATTCCATGGTGGTGTGATTACGTCAAACAGGCCGTAGCCATTCCTGAATACGTTGCCTGGATTTATTTCTTTAGACTGTGCTCCGTCACCAACGGAAACAGCCCTAGCACTGGTCATGTATTGGTCAGATGATGTGTCTACAATGTTGCCAGAAACTGAATCATAATCGACCTTTACAAGCCTAGATGTCTTCCTTTTAAAGTTTGCATCTAGGCCATTAAGACTCTTTAGGACATCCCAGGTCTTAGAGAATGGATCTTTTTTCTTAAACTCGTCTTCAATTGCTTCGGGCTCTGGCAGGCTTGCCTGCAGATAAACCATATCTTGTGACATTAACCTTCATCTCCGTATGCGTTAAGAGTATCCTTGGCTGCTATCAAAGCCCCGACATCATTCATTGATGGGATTAGGCCCTGTTTCATTCTGTCCATTTGTTCTGAATATTCTTCTTCTGTGATTCTGGCTGTGCCTGGCATAAAGTATGCTTTGCCGTCTGCCTCTCCGTAATGGGCAGCAGCGGCTTTTAGTTTTGCGATCTGGTTCTCGTCGCCTTTGTTAGCAGGGACATTTAGAACGTTACCGCTGCCATCTGTAAACCACTTACCGTTTGCTTTCTTCCATACGTAGGTTCCCCAGGCATAGCCCGATGGTTCTACTAGTGTTACCTTGGCTTTACCAAGCGCTTCTTCAAATAAGTCTTTTTTGGGTTCTTTTCTCATGAACACAAGTATACCACATTATACTGGAGTGTATGTTGTTTTGGTATCTTTTATGTCAGAATATATGGAATACTCGTAATCTTGTAACACAAACCCGTCTAGGTCGTCCACAATGACCTTGTTGGTTCCAATGTAGGCTCTGTAGATCTCATCTGGGGAGATGCCATAGGTATTTATAGTAGATTTAACTAGTACATTGTTCCAGAAAGGAAGCTTTGTTATAACACTTGACCAGTATGGCTCTATATCATCTACGTTTACAATATCGTACCAGTTGTTAAACTCCTGCCTTTGTCTTTCCTGAAGGTTAGTTGATTGGTAAAAGGAAAGGTTGTTGACAAGAATAGGTCCGTTAATTCTAATGCTGCCTACGTATCCATCAAGGTCAAGGATATTTGAGAACTTCATGCCTATAACGTTCCACTCGTGAAGTGATATTACTGGGTTTGCTACCCTGTTCCCGTTAATGTAAAATTCAATGCTTGTTATCTCTTGTCCAGTTTTAGCGTTAACCGCGTATATCTTTGCACGGTTGCCACTCTCGTCATTCTTTTTGCAGTATATTCTAACCGTAGAAGACTTTGACTCTATTTCCATGAGACGTGTCTGAGCGTCTGGGAATGAATCTCCTGGGTACCTCATTGCCATCTGTATGGATACGACTCGATACTTCTCTGCCAGTCTTTGGTTCATTGGTATAGATAGACCTCTGTCAATAGATGGGTCGTCATCTCCTACCTTCTGGATGCCGCTACTGGATGTCAGGTATAGGTAGGGGTTTTGCTTTTTGGTTATTCTATAAGGATTCTTTGTCTTGTAGTCGTAGTAGAGTCCGTAGCGCTTATAGGGATAGACTGGAACTCCAAACCTTGTTCCAATAGGATTTGATGTCTCGGAGTTGTACGCTTGGGAAGCATACTCTAACTTCCTAATACTCACTGGGCTAGACACTGTTCCGTCCGTTATAATCTCTATGTGCGTTACGATAGAAACTTCTCCAAAGTTAATTCCAGATGGCATGTAAATAATTGTTCCATCTAGTACCTCATACTTTGTAGTAATCCAGTCCGAACCTGGTGTGATTACGTTGTTTGTGGGGGCCTTCTCTGTTGATGTAAAGTATGAAGACGGTGCGTTAGACCCCGACTGAGTATACTGAAAAGTTATATATGTTTTTACCTGCTCATTAGATGTGTCGTAAAAGGATCCACTTTCTATGTGCCTGTTTGGGTAGGCTAAGTTAAACTGAATAAAATCTAAGTCGTAGTAGCCTCCAGCAATAGACCCGTCCACGTACTGTGCAAAGTACTTTAGTGGTAGGTAGTCTTCCCAGTAGGAGCTTGTGAGTATGTCAAGCATAAAGGTTCCAAAGTATTCTTTTGGCCTGAGGGAGTAGCTGGCAACAAAAGAGTCTGCTGCCTCGAGACTAAATGAGTCAACTAGTCCTCCGTCAAATGTCCTGTACCAGAACAGTGACTGGGCTCCGAAATAGGAGTCTCCAGAGTCTGCTACAAATTCAGTGCTGGCAATCTCTGGGTCTACGAATAGCCCAGCGATCTCGTAGAAGTTTCTTTCTGTACAAAAGTTAACAGAGAAGATCCTTCCCGCAAATGGATTGACTAGGTCTTTGTCTGACCCAACGTACACGCTTAGCCTTGACTTGTTACCAAAGAATGCAGATATTTCTCTTCCAAAATATTGTGCTAATCCATCAATGTCTACTCCAGCGAAGGCTTTTGTGTTTGCTATTAAATCTGACTGCTCATATAGCACGGAGACTTCTCCGTTATAGCTAAGGCTATACTTAATGCCTCCACCCTCTAAAGATATCTCAAAGTAGTTACCATTGATGTTGTCGTCTACGCGAACAAGAACTTGTTTTTCCTGTGGAGCGGACTCGACGTCAAAGACTACGTAGAATGCTCTGGTATCTTGTTTGAGTATTCTTAGCTCTTTAAAGTACATGTACCCTGGGTCATTCTTGAATGTTACGAACAGATCGCTGCCTTCAACTTGCTCTGCCAGGTTTGAAGATATCCATTCATCATAGGTAGAGCCAGATTCTAGGATTGCGTCTGGCAAACTGTAGTTGGGAGAAGACAGTGTCCCGTTCTCCAGATTGGCGTTGTCTGAAGTTCCCTGGTACCACTGACCAATATCTGGGTATGCATAATTGTTTGTATAATCTGCAAAGTTGTAGTCTATGTATGTTGACGTTCCAGAATAAGCACTATTGACGTTTTCTGGAAACTCTACAGCTTGGCCGTAGGCAAATCTACGTTTTGCAACAATAGATGGTACAAGGTATGAATAGATAGCGAAGCAATCCATCTCTATCAGTGGTACGTCTGCGTAGGCGTAAATCCCTATCCAGTCTTGCTCTTGACCAGTAGCAGAGAGTATGTCTGGATATTCTAGAGAGGTGCTGATGGATATAGATATGACTTCTTCTCCATTTACCAAAAGGCTCGCTGTCTCCGCTGAGATTCGCAAATCAATAAGCATTGGACGAAACCAGTCACCTAAAAAGTGCGAGGCTGTTGTAGCCCCAATCCTTAGCTTGACGAATGGGCCATCTAGATAAATTCCATCTTCTGAGGCTACTGGTCCTAATATTCTTCTAGGTAGTGCTGATGAGTGGTCTACTCTTATCCAAGCTTCTATGGTGTAGTCTTCGTGTCTACCCCTACTGTTTAGTGCCCCGTGTCCTGGGATAACCAAAGAGGGGGAATCTAGCATAGGCTTAATTCTAGTTACGTTGGATGCTCCGTATACCATGGGCACACCAAAGTTTTGGGCTAGAAGGCTATAGCCGTTAGTCAGGTAATATGCATCCTGGCCTGAGATGCCATATTCTTTTGCGGGAATGCACATCTGGGATGCGTTCACTCCAGCTATATCTCTAGGAAGTGCTACGGGGGTTTGGCCTCCCTCTGTAAATCCAAAGTTTTCTGCGAACTGACCTATGACAGAAGATGCCAGGTAAAGATCATAAGATGTTGGTATTGTCTCTGTTGGTCGAGCTAGACTAACAGATGGCTGCTGGATTAGAACTTTTACGTACGGGTAAACTGCATACCCTGGGTCTAACTCACTTAGCAAAAATGTTTCTGATAAAAAGTTCCAGGCCCCAGGGGTTGGTAGCTGAAAAGACTTTGTTCTTTCAAAACCTTCCATAGTCGCGGGATTATAAGCTACATAT
>TARA_R110000822_G_scaffold60287_2_pt1 | contig 20711 bp, 15 predicted proteins | sample TARA_R110000822 | Tara Oceans TARA_R110000822 (sample SAMEA4397666) | marine metagenome | biome: Polar Biome; feature: [SRF] surface water layer (ENVO:00010504); material: water (ENVO:00002006), including particulate matter (ENVO:01000060) such as... | depth 5 m | reverse complement strand
TCCGGCTCCGGGCACCATTTTACAATCCTCTGAAGTCCCCCTAAGCTATTAACTACCCGAAAATAAAGGGTTTATTCAGTATTTCATTCCGCTGAAGTCCTACTCCATCCATTGCCATCCTGCGTATTTGACGGTATCGTTGACGGTATCCTAATTCGTTTTGGTTCGATACCGTCAAATGACGACACAAATACTTACCGATGTGGCTGTACGACAGGCTCAATCTAGAGAAAGGGACTACAAGCTCTCCGATGGTGGTGGGCTTTATCTACTGGTTAAGACTAATGGCACTAAGTGCTGGCGCTACGATTACCGATATGGTGGAAAGCGTAAGACCTTGGCTATTGGTACCTATCCGGTAATTACTCTCAAGGCCGCAAGAAAAACACTGGCGGAAGCCAAAACACAATTGGTTTGTAACATTGATCCCGCCCAAGAAAAGCAACGACAACGGCGTGATACCGTCATTGAGCAGGGCAGTCTTTTTTCAGCCTTGGCAGAAGAATGGTGGGAGCACCAGAAAGGCACATGGAAGGAAGAACATGCGAGAAGAGTTTGGGCGCGACTTAGGGATGATGCCCTGCCAGCGCTTGGTAACCGATCTATTACCGAGATTCAGCCTCAGGACATCATTGCTGTAATTCGTAAAATCGAGAGAAGAGATGCACTGGATGTTGCATCGCGTGTACTCCAAGATATTCGTCGGATCTGTCGCTATGCTGTCCAAACGGGCCGGTTATCCAATAACCCCGCAATAGATTTATCTGGAGTGCTTAAGGGACGAAAATTAAAACATCATGATTCATTGCCCCGTGAAGAGTTACCCCAATTTCTTAAAGCACTAGAAAATTATCATGAAAGGGGGCGCCTCTTAACCAAGCTAGCGATCAAATTATTGGTACTAACATTTGTTCGTTCTGGTGAACTTAGGGGCGCCAAGTGGGGTGAGTTTGATATTGACGAAAAAGTTTGGCGGATTCCCGCTGAGCGCATGAAAATGAAGACAGATCATCTAGTGCCCCTATCAGACCAGTCGATTGCTGTTATCAACCAGGTCAGACCAATTGCCGGGCAATACGAGCTAGTATTTCCTTCTGAGCGCAATAGACACAATCCCATGAGTGACAACACCATGCGAAAAGCAGTTTTTAACATGGGATATGACGGCAAAACACCGGGGAAAAGTAAAGCAGTTCCCCATGGGTTTAGGGCTACGGCATCGTCTATTCTCAACGAGGAAGGATTTAACCCCGATGCGATCGAACGTCAGCTCTCACATATGGAACGAAATGGTGTCAGAGCTGCTTATACACACCATGCTAGATACCTTGAAGATAGAATAAAGATGATGCAGTGGTGGGCTGATTATTTGTGTGGATTAAAGCTATGAAAGAAGACGTGATAGAAAAATGGGCAAACGAGGATCTTTGGAGTCACAATGAGTTCGCCATGTTGTGCTGCGGTATTTCTCCAGAGGCAACAGTTGGGGAAAGGTATCCGGCAATAAATGCAGCATCAGACAAAATCTTAAGGGGGATTTTGGCTGAAGCTATTACTCCCAAAATTCCTTCTGACCCTGTCAAAAAATGCGAGTTTTACCAATTAGATAAATACTATGTTCCCGCGGATGTTTTTTTGTGGGCTAAACATAACTTCAAAAAATTTCCTGATTTTTCGAAATGCTTGCTTTCTTCGAGAATTTTGACTGATGAGGACTTATTAGCTTCGAGTCGTTATTGGTCGACCCTACAGGAAAATATGATCAATGCACTCCAGGATTATCCAGAATGGAAAGCAAATAACCCAGGAGCTCGTTGGACTGATGAAGTTATTGGCTGGATTAAGACGAAGTACGAAGTTAATGACCGTGAAGCAGATTTGATAAAAACTGTATTAAAAGAAATCTTTGACAGGAAATAATAAAAACTTTTTAAAAACAATAAGTTATTTTTGTCAGATCAGATTTTATCTGACAGAGAATGTGACAAAGAAGTACTTGAAATAGATTAAATCATGTTGAAAACCTTTGGAGGGCAACATGGTTAAAATCATTATCAAACTACCTACCGTTAAAAAACGCTGTGGATTATCTAGAAGCAGCATCTACAAATACATTTCTGAGAACACCTTTCCTAAACCTATCTCACTGGGTGGTCGGTCTGTCGGCTGGCTTGAGTCTGAAATAGAGGGCTGGGTCGAACAGCAAATTTCCTTAAGTCGTGGAGAACACCACTCATCTGGAGGTAATAATGATGAGCGCTCCTGAGGTGGCAAATAACTCATACGGATCGATACCTGATGAGCTCAAAGCGTATCCACAATGGATTGTTTGGCGATATGTAGAAAAAAAGGGACAGTCAAAGCCCGCTAAGATACCTATGGACCCTTCTACAGGTGCCAACCTCCTAGGTTTTACCCAAGGCAACGGATGGATGTCTTTCGAGAATGCAGTGAACGCGAGACATTTAACGGCAGGTGCTAGTGGTATAGGTTTTGTTCTGTCACCTAAAGACCCTTTTGTAGGAATCGATATAGATAACTGTATTGAGGACGATGGATTCACGCTGCAGGATTGGGCAAGAGAGCATGAGGAGGATTTCAAAAGCTACACAGAAATAAGTCCGTCGGGTAGAGGTTTAAGGATCATCACCAAGGGTGAACTTCCAATTGGGCACCGGAAAAATGCTGCCGGGCGAGAGATTTATTCTGAGAAGCGATTTCTTACGATTACGGGTAATACCTATGGTTTTATGAATTACGGTATCAGAGAGAATCAAGCGGCCGTAGACAACTATCTTGCCGCAATGGATGCAGGTGTGGACAGCAGTACTGTGTTGACTGCACTTAACTCTTCAGAAGAAGTCATCCCAGAAGGGCAGCGAAATAACCAACTAACCAGTTTTGCTGGCAGGTTTCGTACTTTAGGCCTAGCAGAGCCTGAATTGGTTGCAGCTTTACAGGGGGTCAATCATAACCGTTGTAATCCACCACTTTCTGAAGCTGAGATTCAATCTATCAGCAAGAGTATCGGGCGGTACGACGATCATCAATGGCGAACTCCTTCGCCGCTGCCATCTGAACTGGCGCCTGTGCTTAAGCTAGACCCTTTATGGTTGCCCCCATCAATACGTCCTTGGGTTATGGATATTTCAGAACGCATGCAATGCCCTTTAGATTTTGTCGCCGTAGGCTGTTTGGTGGCTCTTTCGTCTGTGGTCGGTAGGAAGGTGTGTATCAGGCCGAAGCGCAATGATAATTGGCTTGTAGTACCCAATCTTTGGGGTTTGGTTGTTGGTAGACCTGGTGTTATGAAGTCACCCGCCTTGGCAGAAACCTTGGCACCTCTGAACAAGCTACAGCAGCAGGCGAAGAATGAATATGATGAAGAATATAGGGATTACAAGATTACTACGGGTTTGTTCGAGATTAACAAGAAGAGCAACGATGTAAAAATGCGGAAAATGCTCAAGGATAATCCTGCTAATGTGCAGGCACGTCTACAGATGCATGAGCAAATTGTCGCTGAAGAGGCTGAGCCGCCAGTTCTGCGTCGTTACAAGGTCACAGACACGACCGTAGAGGCGCTTGGTGAGATATTAATAGATAACCCAACGGGACTATTGGTTTACAGGGATGAGTTGTCAGGTTTACTTAAACAACTCGATAAAGATGGTCAAGAAGGGGCAAGGTCTTTTTACCTGCAAGGCTACGATGGAAACCAAGGTTATACCTTCGACCGAATAGGGCGAGGTAAGAATCTTCACATTCCTGCAGTTTGTCTGGCTATGCTAGGCAGTATTCAGCCTGGAAAGCTTCAATCCTACGTCTATGATGCGGTTTCAGGCAATGGCGGGGATGATGGGTTATTACAGCGATTTGGTCTGATGGTTTGGCCCGATGTTGATTCTGAATGGGTAGACATAGATCGTGCGCCCAATGAAGCTGCTCAGCAGCAAGTGTGGGACATTTTTGGACGTCTGGATCAGATACCACACAGGGGTGCTGAAGATCAGCCTAAAACCCTGCAATTTGACGCTGAGGCACAATCGGCATTTAACCAGTGGCGCGGGGAACTAGAGGTTGAACTCCGATCAGGGAAACTTGACCCTGCGGAGGAGTCCCACCTATCAAAGTATCGCAAGCTAACTCCAGCACTCGCTCTTCTTGATGCGTTGACTGAAAACAAAGTGGTCGTGGATAAAGATTCGCTTATTCGAGCTATTCAGCTTGTTGAATATTTCCATTCACACGCTAAAAGAGTCTACGCATCTGGGGCTAACCAAGTCGTCGTTGTAGCTGACGCTTTATTGAAGAGGATGAAGTCAGGTGATGTACAAGATGGATTTAGTATCAGAGATGTTTACATCAAGGACTGGTCTAAGTTGAAGGACAAAAAAGCATTGGCTGAAGCGGTTGAGCTCCTTTGTGATCTGGGGTATTTAAAACGTCGAGAAATAGTCCCTAGTAAAAAAGGCGGCAGGCCCACTGCTGTATATCTGTTACACCCTGTATTGCTTTTTGCAAATGTGGAAACAAAATAAGTGTTCAGTTGCACTGGCAAAACCTACAAAACCATTTAGTGGTTGAGGGTTCTGTAGGTTTTGTCGGTGTATATATCAACGCTGATAGTTAGTTTTTTCCCCAAATCATCTTAGAGAAAACAATTAAAGTGTAGCCTGTGATATAAAAAAACTATAATTAACAGACGATATTTGATGAGGGTATACAGGTGGGCAGCATCGGTAGTGGTAGACAGCCATACGCATTACGAAAAACAACAGAGGATTATCTCTCTGTCGATATTCGTGCTTGGTATCGTGATGGGATGATGACACCTGGCAACAAAACCTGCTGGCAATGGAGCCGTAGAAATAAATCTTTTGCAACATTATCTGTAGCCATGGGTATCAAAGAATTAGTTCTCCGCCCATTAGAGACAGAAAGTCTGAATTTCAGGGGAGACTCCTACGGTATTGAGTTGGACTGGACGGATTGTGCGCTAGGGGGGAAGCGTATTTGGTTTCGCTGTCCCTTGTGTCGAAATAGGGTGGCTATCTTGTACTGGGGGCAGGGTTTTGGCTGTAGGAAATGCTTCAAACTAGCCTATGCGTCTGAGCGTGAGGATGAATTTAATAAGGCAGCCAGAAGGGCCGGATGGCTTCGCAAAAGACTGGGGTGGGCTCCTGGAATATTAAACCCAAAAAGTGGCAAACCAAAGGGTATGCACTGGCGTATCTATTCTAGGTTAATTAGTGAATACGATAGACATATGGGTATTTCCACCGAACAAATAAAGAACCTTAACCGCAAGATGCGGAGCAAACATCTGTGATAATGTTTGATGGTTAGGTGTTAGCTAAAGAGAGTATTTACGTGCATAGTTACAAACAAATAAACAAATAAACAAATAAACAAACAAACACTCAGGATGAGTCCCCCCTCATGTCCGAATTCAAAAATATCCAAGAACTTGAAAAGCGCCTGTGGGACGCCGCCGATGGGTTGCGTGCAAACACAGGGCTGACATCTCAGGAGTACTCCCGACCTGTACTGGGTCTTATCTTTCTGCGCTATGCCGAATACCGCTATGAGTTAGCTAAGGAGCGCATGGCGGCCAATGCTGAAGGTGGCCGTAGACGACGAGGTCGTGGAGCTAACGACCTGAAAACGGCTATTCAGGCCGAAGGGGCCATGTATGTGCCTGATGATGCCCTATTCAGTAATATATTGAAGTTGCCAGAAGATGCCGACCTAGGTAAAGCCGTAAACGATGCCATGAAGGCCCTGGAGGCCGAGAACGAGGCGATTAAAGACGCCTTACCCAAAAGCTTTACCGTGTTTGATAACGCCATATTGGCCACCCTGTTAAAGAACTTTGCCAATATCCGCTTTGATATTGGCTCCGATGTGTTCGGACGTATCTATGAATACTTCCTCACCGAATTTGCCCGCAGCGAAGGCCAGGGCGGTGGTGAGTTCTTCACCCCAAGCCCGTTGGTTCGCCTTATCGCTGAAATCATCGAGCCTTATCACGGCAAGGTATATGACCCGGCTTGCGGCTCCGGCGGTATGTTTGTGCAATCCGCTGCTTTCGTGGAAGAGCACCAGCGTATTGCTGGTGATGAATTGAGCTGCTTTGGTCAGGAAAAAACCGCCGACACCGTGCGCCTGGCCAAAATGAACCTGGCCGTTCACGGCCTGCAAGGGGATATCCGCGAAGGAAACTCCTACTACGACGACATTCATAACAGCGTCGGGCAATTTGATTTTGTTATGGCCAATCCGCCCTTTAATGTCAACAGTATTCAAAAAGAACGTTTAGAAGACGACAAGGCCCGCTTCCCCTATGGCATGCCGCGTACCGATAACGGCAACTATATATGGATACAGCAATTCTACTCTGCGTTGAATGAGAAAGGTCGCGCCGGTTTTGTTATGGCCAACTCCGCCAGCGATGCGCGCGGTTCCGAAATGGAGATTCGTCGGCAGATTATTGAAGATGGCGGCGTGGATGTGATGGTTGCCATAGGTAGTAACTTCTTTTATACCGTCACCCTGCCTTGTTCGCTGTGGTTCTTTGATAAGGGGAAAACTGAAGATCGAAAAGGCAACGTGCTGTTTATTGATGCTCGGCATATTTTTCGGCAGGTTACTCGTGCTGTGCGTGACTTTAATAGTGAGCAACTGAATTTTATTACCAATATTGTGCGGCTTTATCGTGGGGAGGCGGTTGATAATACTTTTCTTGAAAATCATGTGGATGAAGGTAATAACGGTGATTACCAGATCGATCAGCATTTTACCGGTGGTGAATATCAGGACATTGCTGGGTTGTGCAGGGTTGCTACCATTGCTGAGATTGAAGAGCAGGGTTGGTCACTGAATCCTGGGCGTTATGTAGGCGTGGCGCAGGGGGAAGAAGAGCACGACGAAGGCTTTGCTATCCGATTGGAAGGCTTGCAGGAAGAGCTGGTTGTGCTGAATAACGAAGCTCATGAGCTGGAGCAAACGATTGCTGAGAATGTAGTTAAGATTTTGGAGAGTTGTTAATGAGTAAATTAGCAACCGTTTCCCTAGAAAGTGTATGTACCAAAGTTACTGACGGTACTCACGACTCGCCAAAACTACAAAAAACGGGCGTTCCATTTATTAAGGCTACGCATATAACAAATGGATTCGTCGACTTTGATAATTCAGATTTCATAACGCAGGAAGATCATGAGAGGGTAATAGCTAGATCCAACCCTGAGTATAAAGATATTCTATTTACCAATATTGGTGCATCCATTGGCGCCACTGCAATTATCAATTCTAAAATAGAATTCAGTATCAAAAATGTCGCTCTTTTTAAGCCGAATTCCCAAAAAATTGATCCTGATTATTTATATTTTAAGGTCATATCTAATGAATTTCAGGAAGGAATAAAGAATTACCGAAGTGGTGCTGCGCAGCCATTTGTTAGTCTTGGATCTTTGCGAGAATTCAAGTTTGAAATTCATGAAAATATAGAAGAACAAACGGCAATCGCAAGAACTCTTGTTGCCTACGACAACCTAATCGAAAACAACAACCGCCGCATCGACATCCTCGAAGACATGGCCCAATCCCTCTACGGCGAATGGTTCGTCAAATTCCGCTTCCCTGGCCATGAAAGCTTCCAGCTCAAAGACTCCTCGTTGGGCCAAATTCCGGAGGGGTGGTGTTTAGTAGAATTGGGAGAGGTAATAACCATAAGAAAAGGGAAAAATATTACAAAAATTACGACTGTTGAGGGTGATGTTCCTGTTGTGGCTGGAGGGTTAAAGCCAGCTTATTATCATAATCAAGCTAATACAAGATCACCTGTTGTTACTGTTAGTGCATCAGGAGCAAATGCAGGTTATGTAAATTTGTATTATGAAGATATATGGGCCTCAGATTGTTCCTATATTGACCCTGATATTTCTCCTTTTGTATATTTTTACTATTTGTTACTTAAAGACAGGCAATATGAAATCACTAGAATGCAAACGGGAGCTGCACAGCCCCATGTCTACCCAGCAGATTTAATGAGGCTGGAGATTTCTTGTGTTCCAGAAGGGCTGTTAAATACCTTTAGCCAAAAAGTAAGCCCGTTATTTGAAATGATTAAGAACCTTTCAGTCAGAAATAAGAATTTGGCTGAACAGAGAGATATGCTTTTACCAAAATTAATTACCGGAACTATCAAAATTAAGGATTAGAGATTTATGAATAACTTGTCGGGGGGCGATTGGTATACCTGGGTTTTCAGTGGGGTGGGAGTGACGATTCTATTTTTCATTTTTAATTTTTTTGTCACTAAAAAACCTACCAAAAGTATACATAATCATGCAGTTAACGAAACGAAACAGTCAGTTGTGGTGAATGTAGGGGCGACTGATGGTGAAAATAAAAATAGTGAGTCGGGCAAGGATAGAGCGAATACTAATATACTTTTTATTGATGATAATAAGTTTAAAGTCGTCGATATTCTAAGAAATAACGGGTGGAAAAACACATCTCACATTAAGGATATTAAAGATCTTAACTCAGCTGATGTGACAGGGGTGGATATTTTTTTTGTTGATATTCAGGGTGTAGGAAAGGCGTTGGATTTTAAAGAAGAAGGGCTGGGCTTGGCTGAAGCCATTAAAAGTAGATATCCTAATAAAAAGGTAGTGATCTATTCTGCTGAAACTCAGGGTGATAGGTTTCATCATGCATTAAAGATAGTTGATGACTTTTTATCAAAAGATGCTGAGCCATTTGAATTTATTCAAATTGTAGAAAGCTTATCAAAAGAGATAGTTTAGTTACATGGACCGTATCAGACTCATTGCTCAAGATGGAGTAGAAATCACCCCTTCCCTCGAATATACTTGTAAAGTTTGTTCAGATGGCTTTGATAGTGAGAGTTATGTGCTGAGAACATGTGAAGCCAATTGTGGAAAGCGTAGGGTTGGAAAACTCTATGATGAGACCGTTGGCACAGTGTTCTTTTGTACCGGGGACAAAGAAAAAGTCAGAAGTAATAAAGTCTTTCTCAAGGAGCAGGCGTTACTTAAGAATATCATTTCTCATGTAGCCAAAATTAGAAATGACTTTATTGAGGATGGCTATAAAAGTACAAATAGACTCCTGCATAATTTGGTGTCTCTAAACGCAAAAAATATTCAGGAAATCTATTCCTCTATACCAGAGAGTGAAGGTCTACATGCCTATAAAGATCAGGTTGCTTCAGCTGAAAAAGCAATAGATAACAATAAAAAGGAAGTGGCTAAGTCAATAATTCGTGTTGCCAAAAATAATATGGCAATAAAAACTGAGTTCACAGTTTTTCATAAGTTGTTTGCTGATAATCCAGAATTAAGTATTAGAAGACATGATGTTAAAAAAGTGATTATGAGTGTATTTCATGTTTTCTTTGAAGATTTCTTTGATGTTAAAGTTCATATAAATACTCATGGGGATACTTTCTTCGTAAATATTGATTACGAGACTGTTCGAGTAGCTCTTTATCATTTGGTTGAAAATGCTTCTAAGTACGTTCTTCCTAATACAACCATTGATATATATTTGTTAAACAACTCTGATGGGCATCATATTTCTATGGAAATGAATAGTCTTGAGATGACTGATGAGGATATTAAGTATCTGTTTGAAGAAGGCTACTCAGGTGTTTATTCACATTTGTCAAATAAGAATGGAGAAGGAATAGGAATGCCTAGAGTAAAGAAATTATTAGATATGAATCAGATAGCCTTGAAAATTGAACGAAGTATTGATGGTGGAAAACCGAGGAGTTACAAAAATGTTAGCTATGTAAGAAATAGATTTCTTATGAGTTTTTAATATGTCTTACACCGAAGACGCTCTCGTAGAAAAACCCGCCATTAACCTATATTCAGAGATAGGGTGGCAAACCCTCGACTGCTATTCCGAAACCTTCGGCGAAGACAGCTTGCTAGGCCGTGATAACCGCTCCGAAGTCGTCCTCATTCGCGAACTCCGCGAAGCCCTGATACAGATCAACCCCGGTTGCACCGCCAATGAAATCAACTTGGCCATTGATGAGCTAAACCGTGATCGCTCCGCCATGAGCTCCATTGCTGCTAATGAAACCAGTTACAAGTTGCTCCGTGAAGGCGTTAAAATTAAAGCCGATGACGACAGTGAAGACTCAGTAACTGTACGCGTAATCGACTGGCAGACCCCTGAGAATAATCACTTCCTGCTTTGCTCTCAGCTATGGATTACAGGCGAGATTGAAACCCGAAGACCGGATTTGATCGGCTTTGTGAACGGCTTGCCTTTGGTGTTTGTTGAGTTAAAGGCGGCCCATCGACAATTAATTCACGCCTATAAGGATAACTTGGCTGATTACAAGCGGGTTATCCCACAGCTGTTTTGGTTTAACCAGCTGATTATTTTATCTAATGGTGTACAGAGTAAAGTTGGCAGTGTTTCCAGTCAGTGGGAGCACTTTGCTGATTGGAAGAAAATTGAGTGTGAAGATGAGCCACGAGTGCTAAGCCTCGAAACTGTGATTCGTGGCACCTGCGATAAGCATCGATTAATAGATTTGATCGAAAACTTTATTCTATTTGAAAACAAGAAGTCTACGATCAAAATTATTGCTAAATATCATCAATATTTGGGTGTTAACCAAGCGTTGAAAGGGTTGCGCAGTATTGATGATGTTCACGGGAAGTTAGGGGTTTTTTGGCATACACAGGGCAGTGGTAAAAGTTTCTCAATGGTCTTCTTTTGCCAAAAAGCATTTCGTAAGCTTCCTGGTAACTGGACCTTTGTTATTACCACTGACCGTAGGGATCTTGATGAGCAAATTTATAAGACCTTCAGTGCCTGCGGTGTATTAAAAGAAGAGTGCCAAGCTGAATCAGCCGCTGAGTTGAAACAGCTGCTCTCTGAAGACCATCGCTTTGTGTTTACCTTAATCCACAAATTCCGTGCCGAGCAAGGCGAAAGCTATCCTGAGCTGTCTGATAGAAAAGATGTAATTGTTATTACCGATGAGGCACACCGAAGCCAGTATGCAACACTCGCTTTGAATATGCGCACGGCATTACCTAATGCAGGCTTTTTGGCCTTCACCGGTACACCACTATTGGATGGAGCCAAAGGCAATGATGAAGGCGCCGCCAAAACCCGCGAGGTATTTGGTGATTATGTTTCAATCTATAACTTTTCCGACGCGGTGGATGATGGCGCCACCTTGCCGTTGTATTACGAGAATCGAGTACCAGAAGTTAATCTCAATCGTGATGATTTAGGTGATGAAATTGCTGCGATTATTGATGGCGCGGAGTTGACCGATGAATCGGAGGCGCGCCTAGAAAAAGAGTTTGCCCGAGCCTATCACATCATTACCCGCGATGAGCGTCTAGACACCATTGCTGATGATATTGTTGAGCATTATATGGGGCGTGAACCATTCTCATCGGGCGTTCGTGGTAAAGCTATGGTGGTATCCATAGATAAAGCCACGGCGATTAAGATGTACGACAAAGTACAGGCTGCTTGGCATGCCAAATTAGCTTTATTGAAAAACGAGCTGACCAACACGCCACCCTACAAAAAAGAAGCGTTGCTTGACGATATCGCTTATATGGAAGCGACCGACATGGCGGTAGTAGTCTCCGGTGGTCAGGGTGATTATGAGGCGATGGAGAAGAGGGGACTTGATTATAAAACCCATCGCGAACGGTTTGTACGCGAGGATATTGATGGGAAGTTTAAGGATGTAAACGATCCGTTGCGTATCGTGTTTGTCTGCGCCATGTGGCTTACAGGCTACGATGTGCCATGTGTGTCCACGTTGTATCTCGATAAGCCACTTAAAAAACACACGCTCATGCAGACAATTGCCCGCGCTAACCGAGTTTATCCAGGTAAAGCTGCAGGACAGATTGTTGATTACATAAATATCTTTGGAGCATTACAGGAAGCGTTGGGGGTTTATGGTGGCAGTGTTGTCGAACCTGACGGAGAGTGCCGTGTAGGAGCAGCGGCTGAAGATAAAGCCGTCTTACTTGATGAGGCCAAGGCTGCTTTGGTTGATACCAAGGCTTTCCTTAGTCGGCTGGCTATCAATGTTGATGCTATTTGTCAGGCGGACACTAGTAATTTCGATAAGCAAAACCTGATGCTGCAGGCTATCGATATATTGATGATCCCACATAATCTTGAACAGTTTGTGGGGCATGTCCGACGTATCAATCGCATATTTAAGGCCCTCTTGCCCGATAAGGAGGCTATGCAGTTCTTGGCTGATCGGGCCTTTTATAACTTCATGCTAAAAACCTTGCTGGAGGGCATGGGTGAGCAGATCGACGATGATGATCTGCTTCATGTGGTGCGCACCCAAGTCGATGAGCTACTTGATGAAGCCATCACAACCATCGAGATCAAGTCGAACCTGCCAAGCCCCATTAACATTTCTGATATCGACTTCGATGCCTTGTCAGACATGCTTGACCGTACACGAAAACCATCACGCGTCGATGCAGAACGTCTAAAGCGTATTATTGACCTGCGAATAAAGCCCATGCTGGATAAGAATCCTACTAGGATAGATTTTCAGAACCGATTTAATGAGATTGTTGAAAAATACAATTTGGGTGCACATTCAGCTGAGGAGTTCTTTGAGCAGCTCAAACTATTTATTGATGAGCTTAATGAGGAAGATCGACGAGCAGTTCGTGAAGGGCTTGATGAACCGGAACTAACCATCTTCGATTTACTGTGCCAGGGAGTGAGCTTGTCAGAGACAGAGCGTAATGAGGTTAAAGGCATTGCCAAGCAGTTGTTGCAAAGTCTCACCGACGTACTCGTTATCGACTGGCGTAAGCGCCAGCGGACTAAGGCTAGGGTCCAGAAGACGATTAATGATGTGCTTCAGGAGCTTCCTGATAGCTTTGATGACTCAGACTGGGAGCAGGCCTGCGATACCTTGTATATACATATCTATGATAAGTATCAAGGTGCTGGCAAGAGTACCTATGCTGGCTAATGAGATAAGTCTGGTTGAGGTGGTTAGGCAGTACCGCAAGGATAATTGTGAGAAATATCGATGATAGTCGATACCCATCTAGGGCAGCACTGCTTGAGTTATTCGATGCTAGTGCTTTAGAAAAAGTGATGAATACAAAGTGAGTAAATGGAATTATGAATTCACCAATACAAACAGCTTGGGTTAAACCACCGTTTGAAACCGGTGGTTTGGATCACCTTGGCGTTCAGGCGCCATGTATTCAAATCTACGGTCAATTACTACCCGGTATTACCAATGTTACGGATAGAGCCCGTTACTATAGTTTTTATCTGTGGCTGTTTCATGAATTTGATAAAAAAGGTTGGCGAGAGAGAGATCAAATAATTGCCTGTCTAAGAAAAGCAGACTGCTTGTTTACCCTTGTCGCCATACGCCATGGCCAACTCCACGATAACTATTCTGACCATGCTGGCTCTGCTGTTGGTAGCAATACACTGACGAGTGTGGTCAGCGCGCTGGATACGAATGACTGTATTCAGTTATCGGATTACGCACATTTAAACGATAACGATGATACTCGCTATTTCATGAATGCTTTTGGCGGCCTCGGGCAGTATTACTTTGGAGTTTTGGAAGGTTTGAGGTTGATGTCTGGCTCGTCTGTTTCCGAGGCAAAGTTGTTTAAGCAAACAGGAGTTAAAATCGCCAACGCCATGAGTCTTGGGGTTTCTGGTGATGCTTTTATGGAGGTGGTTGAATCTGGTGAAGTAACCTTGGCAATATTGGATGAGTTGTCGAGCTTTTGTCATTGCCAACTTACGTCGTCGATTGAGGAAGCATCACTGCTGGTAGATGTTATGCGTGAAGGGTGGCCAGCTATTACAGGGGAAACTCAAGATGTGGATTCAGCAGAAAGTGAAGCTGCGAGTTTGGCTCGGTCAAAGTCACTTGCTTTATTAATAAAACTAGCCGGTATGAGCGCCGACAGCGGAGCCATGTTTGATGTGCATAGCTTTAGAGGGGCGACCTATAGCCAATGTGGTTTTGATAACCAGCCTATCGCGTTTAGTGAGCCGCTTTCGCCAATGGCGGGCTGCTGGCAGGTTTACCAGCGTAATGAAGTGTTGGCTGTCGCTATGCAAGGCTTGTTTTATGCGATGCTTCGCGCGGTGGACCTATATGCTGGAGGTATTGACCAACGATTTATGGGTACCAGAGAACTATCACGCTGGTTTTGGCACTCTGGGCCAGGTAGCCAAGTATTAGAAAATGAAGGGGCTGCAACCTTAAAGGATTTTTTAAATACCCGAGCAGAAGCGTTGCCGACATTCGGTGAATGGCGAAACGAAGCTCATGAGATTCAACTAATTGAACAAATAGTTAATCAAACCAAGCAGTCGTCTGTTAAAGCTGCTGATCTGGTCAACATTACGTCTATCAGTTTAGATGCGCTGGCCGCTGTGTGTTGTCGTAGAGAAAATCAGAGCGCTTACGGAGAAGTACAGTTTAGAGCCGGTTATTTAGACCCTTATCCGGTCAATTTGAATAGCGTGCCCAATGCAGTTCAACAATCATTCAGTGATTTGGTTCTTGTCGATGCTTTGGTGAAGTTTACAGCCCATTATTGTCTCGATAGTCATTTACGTGTTGCCATGCGAAAACTTCGTCAACAGGGGCAGAATACGAGTCGCTTTGAACTGACAGAAAATGGCCTTGTAATTAAGGATGTCCCACCTGCGACACATACCAGCCCTAGGTTTAATCAGTCGATACGTATTTTACGTGACCTTGGACTCATTGATGCCGACAAGGATGTATTGTTTCCTAGTGAATCAGGTCTAGCCTTTTTAGAGGCTGTGTCATGAGTCAGACAATATCTCTTTTCAAAGAGCTGAAGGATGGCGGCTATGATGCCTGCTTAATGACGACATTTTCGATTGATTTTCCTTTTTATGAGGATGTATTGCTACGTCGAATGCAGTCTTCTGGTATTAATCATCACATATTGTTGGTTGATAAAGGTATGGGGTTGGCGGCCATGCACGAGCGCCCGCCTTGTAAAGCGGGGTCACACTATGTGTTGGCTCCGATGGATTGTTCAGGTGCCTTCCACCCTAAATTGCTGATGTTGCTAGGTAAGAATAAAGGTCTACTAGCGATAGGGAGCCACAATGCAACGCTTTCTGGTTTTGGCCAGAACCTTGAAATCACCAATGTATTGCGCTTTTCAAAAGGTAATGACGAAGAATATTTGTCGATATTTCAGCAAGCCTATCAGGCTTTTCACGAGTGGCTGGAAAGTTATGGTGGCGAGCTGCCGGGTGCTGTAAAAGAATCTTTGGATAGAACAGTTCATCTAAGCCCTTGGCTTAATGCTACGGTGCCGGTAAAGAATGACCAGCATTGTCAGTTGCTTTTTACTTCAAAAAGCACGGATAGCCTGTGGCAACAGTTACAGCCGCACCTTCCTACCAATGTCCATCAAATTATCGGTATATCGGCTTTTTTTGACACACAGTTGGCTTTTCTACGTGAGCTAACTGCTTTGAGTGACGAAGCTCCCGTGATCGCGGTACAGCCTGAAACAGTCAGTGCGCCGGTGTCTTTACTCGATCAGGCAGATATTTGTTTGGTTGATGTCAATTCAGTTAAAGACATTCAACAGGGCAAAAGATACGTACACGCTAAGTTAATACATCTTTTGGGTGATGAGAGCGTATTTGTATCAGGAAGCGCCAATTTTAGTAGGCCGGCCTGGTTGAGTGATAGTGAAACCAGAAATGCAGAAGCTGTACTGGTGATTAAAGGAAAGGAAGCACAGAAAATCGCTGAAGACTTGTCTTTAACTCAGTTGAAGAATGCCTCGGCGGTTAACGAAATAGCCCTACAAACTATAGTTCAGTCAGGTCTAGACAGTATTTCAGTTGGTTTGATACTGGTTGAGGATGTTGGCGGCGAGTCTGTTGTGATACCCATTGTAGAAGCATGGCCAGATAGTCATCGCTTGGCCTATGTTGATAGTTTCGGTAGTAACCGCATTATTGATTCGGTGAAGAATGGTAAGCATTGGGTTATGCCAAGAAGCGAACTCCATGAAGGGGAACTTATCAGTGTCGTCAGTGGCAAGTCGGTGGTTGCGCGTATTGTTGTTCTGAATGTTTCACAATTACAAAGTAATAGTTCAGCGGGAAAAGAACGTGCGCTCCAGCAGGCGCTTGGCTCGTTGAGCTCAGACACACCAGATATTGATCTGTTATTCAGGTGCATTGGGAAAATGATTCCGTCTGAAAAAGAAGAGAAAAAATCTTCTGCTATTAGGCCATCACCGAAGGTGGCAGCAGTGAGTGAAACTCCTGACACACTACTGGAAAATTTAGACTCAGTGACAGTGCGCAAGGCGGGCTCCGGAAGAATGCGCTGCTCTGGTGGTGATATTGGTTTATTGCTGGATATGTTTATTTATAACCTGGGCAATAGCAGCCGCGCTGATAGCGCTAAAGCGTATGGTGAAGATGCACTAGGACGCAATGAAGAAGATCTTATAGATAGCGAAGACGGTGAGGATGTATTTGAAGAAGTGGATATTCTGCAAACCGCCGATGACGAAGAGGCTGGGAAAAAGGCAGATAAAACGTGTCAGAGAAAGCTAGAAACAATTTTGAGGCGAGCGGAATCTTTTGTGAAGGTATTGGGCGTTACGTCAGATGAAAATTTAAAAGGATCAACTCCTGTCATATTGGGAGTGTTGGTGCTTACTCATGAGTTGTATATGGCTCAGAAACAGCGGGAATGGGTAGTTCCCGAATACTTGAACTCTTTGGCTGAGTTCTTGTTCTTGAGCATTTTCTCGGAAAAACACCCAGTAGCACTTGATGCTGAAGAGTTAGGTGGGTCGTCTATCTTTCTATCTGATGAATGGGCGCAACTCATAGGCTATTCAGCTTGGCTGGCCTATCACACTGATATGGTCTTGAAGTCACGCTTGCCCATTTCGGCAAGTATTGAGGTAACAGACTCTTTACGTTGGAAAAATGCCTGCTGGTTGTTTTTGGCACAAAGAATTGGAAATGATGATGTTGCCAATGGAGTTGCTTCAAAGCTTCTGGCACAGGAAGGTGAGAAAGCAGAAAGCTGGTTAAACATGCTGGTCGCAGCAGGGACGGAGGTCGTTACAAATAAGCGTTTGCCAATACAGACAGGGTTTTGTCTGGCTAGCTCTCCTAAAGGTGCTTATGAAGGTTATAAAATGGTGACTGAAATAGAGGATGAATTTATTAGGCTGGCGAGTATTAATACAAAGCAAAACTCAAATAGATTTAAGGTGGGATCTCTGGATGTTATTGGGGTGGATACGTAGTGAAGATTGCTCGACGTCAGGTAACAATGGAACAACTGCAACCTGGATCAATTCTAAATAACGAAGAACTATGTAGTATGTTCTCATGCTCTAGCCAAGGAGGAATGAGACGTTCTCACACAACTAATACATTAGTTATCGTTTCCAATCATATTAAGTCAATCTATGATGATAGGTGGCTGGGTGATACATTTCACTATACTGGCATGGGCACTAAAGGGGATCAAAGCCTGGATTTTTCTCAAAACAAGACTCTATCGGAATCAACCAGCAATGGAGTTTCAGTACACCTTTTCGAGGTTTTTGTCGAAAAAGAGTACTCCTATATCGGGCAAGTCGAGTTATCTGTAAAGCCATACTTTGAAAAACAGCCTGACGAAGATGGTCTAATTCGTGAAGCGTGTGTTTTTCCTTTAAGACTCAAAAATGGAAAATCGCCGATTATAAGCAAAGATTATTTGCAAAAATCCTTTGAGACTAAAGCCAAGAAGGCGAAAAAACTCAGCAATGAAGAAGTAGAACGCCGCGCAAAGAGAGCCAAGAAAAAAGTAGGGACAAGAAACACTGTTAGCCAGCAGCACGAACGTGACCCCTGGGTTGCTGAGCATGCTAAAAGAATTGCCAGTGGTATTTGTCAGCTTTGCCAAAATCCAGCCCCATTCAAAAACAATGCAGGCGAGCCCTATCTTGAAACGCATCACATTGTTTGGTTGGCAAAAGGAGGTGAAGATAATATCGAGAATACGGTAGCATTATGCCCTAATTGTCATAGAAAAATGCATGTTCAAAATAACGAAAAAGATATGCAAGCTTTACATGCAAGAAAACGAAACAATGCTTAACAAGTCAAAGCACTTGGACACAACAAAGCTGCGCCGGTGTTTGAGGCGTTAAGAGTGTTACAACCATACTTGTGGGCCACAAGGTTTTTCGTTTGACGGTACTATAGACGGTATCTATGTTTTTTGAATTATATATATCCCATTAAATCAAACAATTAGATTATCTATTCAAGTCCGGCTCCGGCACCATATAAATCAATGACCTAGCGACATCCTCCTCTTTTCGACGTAAATGACTGTGCCTATATTTGTGTCTTAAATACGCAAAGGACTATCATTCAGTCCCACAAACGCAGGCAAACGATTCAAAAAACGCGCGCCTGCTACGAGCGTTAAGTGAAGGTAAGAGAGAGTCTGTGAATAAAATTAATCCTAAGAAATTACTCAATAGTAAATGGACTGCGGTTAATCCAGTGACGAAAGAGAAGCATTTTCTTGTAACAGAGCTAGAATTCGACGAAGAGGGTGACGTTGTTCATTGCTTAATGGAGGCTGTTATATCTAACCGCTCTGAGCCAATAGAATGGACGGAACTAAAAAACAACGACAGCTGGCTTCTAGGTTGGAAATGAAAAGCATCATTTGGGTGGGCGCACCTATCAAGTTAATCAGCTTCGCGTCTAAAGCCTACGGCTGTTCGTGCCGGTTGTTGAGGTGTTAAACTCTTAAAATATGAAAATAGCGCTCATCACAGTATTTATTCTTATCGCATTGGCGGTTGCCTTGCTGTTTATCTTTGGAAAATATTCACAAAAAGGGCAGGCTCCAGGTTTAGTCAATGGAAGCCTATCGAGATGCTCTGCAAAACCTAATTGTGTTTGTAGCGAACATATAGATGATGTTGGTCATTACATCGAACCTGTTACGAATATCCAAAACAGGCAAATGGATAGGATGCCTAAAGTGGTATCCATAATTCAAAGCATGAACGGCGTCCTTCAAGGTGAAAAAGATAATTACATTGCTGCTACCTTTACATCTTCGATATTTGGATTCGTGGATGACTTCGAAATTAGAATCGATCCGAACGAGGGTGTTCTCCATTTTCGATCAGCATCAAGAGTAGGATATGGTGATGGGGGCGTTAATAGGAAGAGGGTTGAATTGTTTAAGAAGTTGTACAGAAAAGAAATAGAAGAGGCTAACAAGTCGCTCAACCAGACGGTTTCTCCGCCGGTCCGCTAGGCGTTTGGGTAATACAAAAAAACGCACTTTTTTATCGTCTGAGCATGATGTTTACAGGCTTAGCAGGTTATTTAGACTTTTCCCGACTTAATGATCATCCGTTTCTCGAGTTTATACGTACTAGTTATTAATGTGCGTATTGCTTTATTTTTGATAGCACGACCCTATAATTGGCCGATCCACTAATACTGTCCCCAACTGGCATACCCTACCAATGAAAAACAAAACCGGCGTATTATTAATAAACTTGGGAACCCCGGATAGTCCGTCCACGACTGATGTGCGGTCATATCTTTTCCAATTCCTGAATGATCCGCGGGTCATAGATTTACCTTGGCTGTTGCGCAAAATTCTAGTGAACCTGATTATCGTGCCATTTCGATCACCTAAATCTGCCAAAATTTACCAGCAGTTGTGGACCGAAAATGGCTCCCCGCTGCTCTACTACAGCAATAAGGTCAGCCAGTTGCTGGATGATGCGCTGGGCGAGGATTACACCGTGCACTTGGCGATGCGTTACAAGAACCCCGGTATCCCTGACGTGCTGGCCCAAATGAAAAAGCTCAATTATTCCCGAATCGTGGTGCTGCCCATGTTCCCGCAGTACGCCTCGGCTTCAACCGGTTCGGCGCTAGAAATGGTGATGGATGAAATTGGGAAGTGGTGGGCAATCCCCGAACTAAAGATTATCAGCCAGTATTACGATCACCCCGATTTTGTTGATGCGGTCGCCGACCGGGCCAGCAAATATGACCTGAGTGATTATGATCATGTGCTGTTTTCATACCACGGCTTGCCCATCCGTCATGTCGACAAGGTTTATGAAGAAGGTCAGTGCGCAGACCGGGACTGTGAACATGAGATCACCACAGAGAACCAGTATTGCTATAAAGCCAGCTGCTTTGCGACAACTCGACTACTAGCAGGCAAGCTGGGACTAGGGGAAGCTGATTACACTGTTTGCTTCCAGTCGCGTCTCGACAAGAATTGGCTTGAACCCTTTTCAGACAAAGTCGTGGAGGCTCTGGCCAAACAAGGCGCCAAAAAGCTACTGGTGTTCTCGCCGGCATTTACTGCCGATTGCCTCGAAACGGTGGTCGAAATAGGCGATGAATACCAGCAGATTTTTACCGAGAATGGCGGTGAGAAAATCCAGTTGGTAGAAAGCCTGAATGACCACCCGCTGTGGGTAAGCTGCCTCAAAAAACTTGTATTGGGTAGCTGATCATCCGGCGAGCTGATGATGGTTATTTTTTAGTGCACGCGTTGGTCGCTGCAATGATGCTTGCGGATACGGAGTTATAGGCATGAA
>TARA_R110000822_G_scaffold197781_4_pt1 | contig 20778 bp, 34 predicted proteins | sample TARA_R110000822 | Tara Oceans TARA_R110000822 (sample SAMEA4397666) | marine metagenome | biome: Polar Biome; feature: [SRF] surface water layer (ENVO:00010504); material: water (ENVO:00002006), including particulate matter (ENVO:01000060) such as... | depth 5 m | reverse complement strand
GTTACTATCAACCGCTACTCAAGCCAATGGTAATGATGGGTCGGCGGCACTTCAAGATTCAACATACACTGAAACTCTCGGCACTGTTGAATTGATTGAAGCATTGATTGGATTAATGCCACATGAAAGCAAAACGCTGTTCACCATAAAGATATTTGAATCCTTTTGCGATGACTTATTCGCTGGTGGCGATGGTGCAGTTAAACTCTCAACCATCCACAGAATCAAGGGTGGCGAAGGCACAGTATTCATGCCAATTGAAGAGGCATTAATCACTTCAAAGAATGATGAGGGTCAAGAAGTCACAGAACCAAAAGCGATGTTTATGAATAGCCGAGCGATGGAACAAAGTGAAGCATCAGCGATTCAAGAAATTAATATCTGCTATGTCGCTTGGTCGCGGGCTAAATCTGCTACTCTCCCGATTTACTACTCATCTGAATTAGAAAATCAAAATATCCCTGCACTACTTGAATGGGCATTTGATGATGATGTTTCTGGATATGAAGAGGGCGATGATAACGGCGGCGATGATGCCGATGCTATCACTGAACCTAAAGAACCTAAAGAGGCTCAATTAGATGAAGGAAAGTGCGTTTCATGTGAGAAGTATATCTTGGATGGCGATGAAGCAACAAACTGTGATGGATGCAACCAGATCGTTCACAGCAATAATGCTGATACGGACTTTTGTTCATCGCCAACATCACTGGATGATATGTTTGAATCTAATGGGCGAAGGACTTGTAATGCTTGCAATAAAATGAAGCGCGACAATATCAAGCGTGGATTGATTGAGAAGCGAAACACACTTAGACAATCCATGAGAGAGCAACGGATAAGAAAAACGAGAACACCCAAAACCGATGTAGCGGCGATGAAGCCAAAAGAAGTCTGTAATCGCTGTAATGGTCGCTCTGGTGTCAAGGTAGCATATTGGCTCAAAGGTGAAGGTGAAGGACAATGTTCGCCATGCTGGAAAGGTCAATTCTTGATAGTAAATGGACAGGATTTGGTTGTTGAACCGCATGGTTCAAGCAAAGGCGGGTGCATTCATTGTAGCACTGATAATCACTGTCCTAAATGCCGACGACGCAAAGAGGAGTCAAATAAGAGGATTGATGAGGGCTGTCAAGAATGTGGCGAAAAGATGTTGCTTTCATCTGCTGACAATAGCATTGAAGGTGATATTCATGTGCCACGCGTACCATATGTGGTTTGCACCAGCCTTGATTGCGATTCTGAAGCACATTACGAGGTGATTTGAAATGCCAAGAATACGATTGATTAGCGATGTGAAAAAGAACCGTCAAACAGGAACACATATTCAAGTGGATTTTGGATTGAATGAAGAAGGATATTATCAAGCGACTTGTTATGGGCATGGGGAGTATGTCAATGCCTCCACACTACATTCTATCCGCCGAATAGCCACCGACCCTTTAGGCTGGTGTTCTGGGTGCAAATTAGACAAGGCATTGGCCTTTGAGGAGGAGGATTTAGAATGATTAACATTACAGATTTAGAGCGTGAATTACTGATTGAGATCTCACATAGCGACTTCTCAAGTGATGGCATGGGGTTCTCATGGTGCTATCGTGATAACATGGGCTACGATAGGGCATGGATTAAGCAAATGCGTGGCTGTATAGCGAGTCTATCAAAGAAGGGCGTGATTAATTCCAGCATTGATTATGATAACTGGGAACAAATCACGACTACATGGGTTGGAGTTTATCCAGATTACATACGAGATGCAACGGATGAGGAGAAGTCGGTTGAGAATTCAATTGCTAAGTGGACTGGTAAATGCTACACTGGATTGAGCCAGATCATATGCGACAAAGCGAATCCAAAGGAGGAGGAGGAATAAAATGACTTCATATAGTCTAACCGCTTCGGATAGGATGAGGCAGATGCCGAAAACAGGAGATGAGAAAATGAAAACACTAAGAAACCCACAAATAAAACAATGGTATGATACCAGAAGAAAGATAAACCAATTCCGCGTAATAGTGGATGACCGAAGGACTTCAACAAATATGCGTATGGTCGCTATATTTGACACCGAAGCAGAAGCCATGAATTACATAGAGGTGAGAGCATGAGTCGGCCAAGTGAAGAAGTAATTCAAGCATTGACTGATACCGAAATAGGTGAGCATTTCAACACAAAGAATCACTGGAACAATGAAGAATGGTTTGGCGCAATTTCTCAAGTATTTGGAACAGGAAAATACCGATTCAATCAATTGGGGAGAACCGGATTTGCTCACTGGCAATACCGATTCAAGAACAAGGATGAGGCAATTGCGTTTATTTGCCGATTCACCAACCACCTCTCTCAGGTCAGAAAAGGCGATGGGCAATACGAAGTTAGAACCTATTACATGGAGAGATTCTAAGTGAGTCGCCCAATACTACAATTCACTGGTGACTTCAACCGAGCAAACGAGGGCAAGGATTACTTTAGAATCTGCCCTAAAACTAAACTGGTTGAGACTATTATCCCAGCACTTTTAGGTGACGCTTGGCACATTATGTCCGATTGCGGAGATACATTAGAAGTGTTTGAGCAAGGGGCAAATAATGACCCTATGATTGGCTGTTCTAATTGTAAAGAAGCATGGCATATTGAATCAAGGGATTCATTTGATGCTTTTTCATACCAGCCACAACCGCTTCTATTCACAAGAGAAGATGCAAGGAATCAACCAGATGATGCTTATGGCATTGATTGTGTCAAACAGGCTTTTGCGAATCTGCAATTTGCTTTGAATTGCCAGCGCAACATTACTGCTGGCGAAACATTGGAAATGATTGAAGGTTGCGAACAAGCGATGAGGGATATTCTAAGAATCAACATACATGATAGAACAGGCTTTTTACAGACTAAAACTCTTGATGGCTACCTCTTTCACCGAAAGAACCTTTTCAATGCGTTTATCGGTCTTAAACAGGCTGTTTATGGCAATCCTAAAGTATTCGCTATGTTTGATATGCTCACCGATGAGCAAAAGGCAATAATTTTCAAGGAGGATTCAGAATGAAGAAAACCGAGATAGCAAGGAAGATCGAATCGCTATTCAAGGTGGCTGGCGATGGCGAGATATGCGACACCAGAATATACTTCGGTAACAAGTGCTGGGATTATGATTCAAGCGGCAATAAGAAGGTTCTAACGGACATACGAGGCTCGGAATACAGCCAGTATGCCAATGATGCTACAATCACCTGCACATACGAAGGTGCGGTGCATTCAGCCCTCAATTACGATTTTAAGAATCCATTGAGAGAGAATCTGAATGATATGCTTGATGAATACGGATATTACTTTGAAATGGGCGAGGCGTGGAATTTTGCGCTATACGAGGTGTGAATTATGTTATGCGAAGAATGCGGAGAATACAGAAACTTTGAAACAAAGTGCGACTGTGATTTAAGAAAGGAAAAGGAGGAATGAAAAATGATTGAAAAAGATACTACAACAAAGAAGATTTATACTGTGAAATACAATGAATTAACGACATATGCTGTGGAGGTACGAGGTGCTTCATCCAGCAAGCAAGCGATTGATTTTGTCAGGGCAAACGGCGGGGATAGCGATGGAGAAGAAGGAGTTAGTAGCGGCCAGCAAGAGTATTGTAATGGCGATATTACCGGCAATTTCAAGTCATCTGTTGAACGAGTTAGACAATGTAAAGGAGTCGGCATGGCATTTAAATCTCAAGGCAATCCTGATGATTATTGGGTTCGGACTTGCTATGAGGAAGAAGTCGCAATCAATGAGCCTGTTGCTTTTTCAGTATTCACTGATGAAAGAGGCTGGGGTTATGTTCAGGTTGATTACAATGGATTCTGTGGTGAATGCAATAGAAGGCTTCATTCAAACCAAGAAGACAGCCAACGGCATGAAATGACCCTGCTTAAATCGGATGGCCATTTAGGTCACTATTGGAGGATTAACGGCACAATGCGTTATCCATGCGGATTTCCTGAAGACGAGAAGGAGGCTTCACAATGAGTTTAGATATATCGCATTATGAATTCCACCGGCAACAAGAACGGCTCAAGCGGATTAGAAAATCAAGCGACGACTGGACTCTAAACGAATGCTGGCGAGTTATTTCCAAAGCGGAACAAGTGATGGCAGACTTAGATGCGGCATTAGAATTACACACTATTCAATATCTAATCCGGGATCTCATTTCAGAAACGCATACAATAAATCACTTGAGGATTAAATGTGCGAATGAGAGGATTGATGAATTGACAAAAGATGTGGAGGAGGAGTCACAATGAAAAGTAATCAAGTTAAAAAGTGGCTGATAAGCGAGGGAGTTGTAGTGAAGTCGGTGAGAAGCATGAACGGTAAAAGGAACGGTAAAACCGTCACCCATTACATTCAAGCCCACTGTTCTTCTGAAATTTATATAATGATGAGAGAGATGATGTTGAAAGAAATTTATGGTAAAGACTTTGAAAATAAAAGCGGTAGGTGGTGCGCTGGTAATGTGCAACCGACTTTAGTTTCTATGACTCCGCAACAGTGGCAATCATTTATTGACTCTTACACTTCTTATTATGATGATGTCCATGCAAAGATTCAGGCATACGAGGTGATTGAATGAGCGCACAATATACTGAAATATCCTTAGAGGAGATGGATGAGTTTATGCAATCAGAAGGCTTCGTAAAGGTGGCTCATAACCCTCTAAATGGTTTTGAGGTTCAGTATGACCTAATGCACAAAAACGGCCTTAGAATACGCTTATTTTCAACCATTGATGTTAGAAGCGATGCTGGGCGAAGAAAAGGGTCGGATGCCATGCGTTTGATTCTAATTGCCCCAGATGATTCAATCATTAGAGGTGCTAAATTTACTCGTATTCATAGAGTCAAGAATTGGCGAAAGAATCTAATGGCTCGCTACAATCAGATCTTAGATGCTATGGATAGCGAGGCTATTTCTTATTGCCCATCGTTTGATTGTCCGAAGTGTCCGGGAACAATACGAACCCTTTTGGCGAAACAAATAAGCACTTTTATGGGCTGTTCAGGTTATCAAACTAATAACTGCCGCAATTCATACAATGTTGAGGATGGACGGATGCTTCGCAAAAGAATACTTTGGGCATGGTAAATGAGGTGATATTATGGATGAATTACAAAATTACAAAACATCAGATAAATTAGGATGGGCAACCAGTGGAGAGTATGCGATATTCCCTCGCGGTGTTGAGGCGTTTTACAGTATAGGCTCTCCACCGAATTGTAGCAATTTCCCAAGAGATACAAAAAGGATGGTTTGGATGTGGGTCTATACCAAGGAGTGGTTTGTTTTCAATAAAGAATTTGTAGCAAGCCTGCGGGCAGGGATTGATTCGTGGTGGGTTGTATGACTAAACCAAGCGATACACTGATACTTGCGTATTTGACAAAGGAGGAACGAGCAAATGTGTCTCCCGAAGAATATCACAAAATGTTGGCCGACCATGACTTGAGAGAGGATTGTCCAGTTTGTAAAAATTGGAGTCAAGCGGATCACGATATTGAATACGACCATGAATGCGTCAAACCTGCTGGGGAATACGAATCATGCTTCGCCTGTGGCGGTGCTATTAAGCCCAAAGGAGGATTCACCTATGAACCTGAAAACGGACTGTGTTCGGGTGAATTAGAAGAATGTAATGATGAAAGTTTCATGTGTTTGCTTTGTGATAGAAATTGGCCTTTGTCATTTGAATCTGAAAATGAGAATAAATGCCGTTCTTGTATTGATAAATATGCGGCGTTTCAACAAATGAGGAGGAATTAAAATGTCTATCGTATGGTTAAAGTTTCCAGCATATACAATTGATGAAATGTGTAAAAACAATTGGGCTAAAATGTCTATGACAGATGAAGTAATGTTTTTTGCGATTAAAGTACCCTTTTCACCAGATTCATACATCAGCATGGAAGATGTTGAGAAGACTGATTTGCGATGGCTACAACGACAAGTAGGAGGAATGATTGAGCCAGTTAGAAACATTGAAGGAATAGATATTAGCGCGGAATTGGGAATTGCAAATGCACACATTAAAACTGCTTATGTTGATGAAGAAGGTCTTCTAAAGGACAAGGAAATAAATTGTATTGCGACAGGAATTGCACACCAAACAATATCGGGTACATTATTACTTGAGGTTGAGATTAATGACTGAAATTAGGAATGCCCTCTCGCTGTTTGATGGCATTTCATCGGGTCGCCATGCTTTAGAAAAAGCAAACATTAACTTTGAAAATTATTATTCAAGTGAGATTGATAAAAAGTCGGTATTAGTAGCCCAAAAAAACTACCCAGATACAATACAATTAGGAGATGTTGAGGAATGGGAGTCATGGGATTTAGAACACATTGATTTAATCATGGGAGGGTCGCCATGTCAAGGGTTTGCGGCACAAGGCCAGCAATATAATTTTGATGACCCACGAAGCATATTATTTTTCACAATGATTGATATTATCAAACATTTCAAGCCTAAATACTTCTTATTAGAAAATGTTAGAATGCGTAAAGAATGGGAGAAGATCATTACAGAACACATGGGAGTTGAGCCGATTCACATATGCTCATCTCTTGTATCGGCACAAAGAAGACAGCGCGTGTATTGGGCGAATTGGCCGACCTCTCAACCAATTGCAACACACAATCACCTTTCCGAAATACTGGAAAAGGATGACGGAATGACAAATCCAGCATTCATAGCAGGGCGTAAAATCAATAGGAATACTGGTAAAAGAGAAGATGATAATATCAAACTCCCGCGAATTCAAACGCTTGAAGTGAATAAAGACTATTCAAAGATGTGTTGCATCACCACTGTTGAAAAAGATAGTGTGCTAACGAATCGCTCATCAGGGAGGCATTTAGATGCCTTTACTGTGCTTAAGAAGGATATTGATTGGCGATACCTAACAGTCAATGAAATGGAACGATTGCAAACGCTTCCTGATGATTATACGCAGGTGGGCAATCTAAGCGATTCAAAAAGAAAATCAATGCTGGGTAATGGGTGGACTATTGATGTGATAACGCATTTGTTAAAACAAGCAGTTGGCACTGAACCCGTCATCACCCCTCCAAGGCAAACTTCACTGTTTAATTTTAAAACAGGCTCTTAGTGGCCGTTTTGCCGCAGGCAGGTATATGTAGTCGCACCGCTTAGTATAGTTTGAGGGGGCAAAGACCCCCGCCAAAAATGGAGATGAAAAAATATGATGAACCCACACAAAAAACGAACACACAAAACCTATTGGAAGACCAAAGGTGCAGAATCTTTTGATGCAGAAATGTCCAATATTGTTATTCCTCATGGTGTTGATATTACTTCTAAAATAGAAAAATTAAGTCAAAGGCTTGGAAAGCACAGAATAATGTCGCAAGATTTGAGAGATAAACAATTTGAGGCAGAATCCTTTGGTGCAGAATCAAAATGTGATAGATTATGGGATTGTAAAACTTGTGAAAGGTGTAAATCTCATTGTGGTTGTGGAAATGATAAAAAATTGAGAAGAACCAACCTGAGAAAAATGTATGGAAAAAATATCTCCACTCCTGATACGCTATGTGGGCATGGTGCAGAATCCTTTGGTGGCAATACTCGCAAAACTAAACCTGCGGTGTTCCCGAAGCCAAAGAACATTGATGTGACAAAGGCACATGAGATCCGATTAAGTGCGCGTTGTCATAACGACCATATGCAAATGCTCGGTGACAAGGATATGCCGATGGCAGACTACCTTTCAAGCAAAGGCATACATGGTACACAGGCAATCGGGAGAGTCTATGTATGCGGCATTCATAATGAAGCGATGCGCTTACAATTTAATGTCAAGACTGACCGAGATGATGTTGTTTGCTTAATGTGCAAGGAGGCTTCACAATGAGTCTTTACGATATGCTGTTGAAACACTTTGAGAAATTGAATGGAGATGAAGAGGAATGAACATATTCGTATTAGATCTTGACCCGATTAAAGCGGCTCGTATGCACTGTGATAAGCACACACCAAAGATGTGTGTTGAAGCGGCACAGATGATGGCATCAGCCCTGCGCCGACATGGTGCTACTGATGAGCAAATGCCACTGACTAAATCGGGAACGCCATACAAGGGAGGCTACGCTCGTCATCCCTGCACAGTATGGGCGGGAGATAGTGCAAATAATTTATTGTGGCTTGCCGACCACGCTAAGGCGTTGTGTAGTGAATACGCCAACAGGTTCAACAAGGTTCATGCTTGTGAAGCACCAATTAATCAAATGACTATGCTAATACCACTGACACCTATATTCAATTTTACTGGATTAACACCATTCGCACAGGCTATGCCTGATGAGTATCGGGATGATGATGTTGTTAAAGCATACCAAGCATATTATCACAGCAAGCAGTTTGCTAAGTGGGGGAAGGGAACACCTGCACCCGATTGGTGGCAAGGCACGAAGGAGGAGTAATTCATGGGGCGAGGAGGCATCAAAAACTTCAACATGAAAATCATGCGTGAAGTCATCCCCGATATTATCAATTCAATGGCTGGTGATGTGTATTGGATGACTGATATTTACCCGTTGATTGCAGAAGAGTATCGTCAGCGTTCAAGTCATAACATGATTAGTCGCCAATCATACCACACCACGAATTATAGAATTGCAGTTTTAGTCACTAAGAAAAAATTGAAAGCATTGGGCTGGCGAAAAGGTCATATCCAAAAAGACGAAGGCACAGGATTCAAAGTGAGTCGGCCTGTAATGATTAGAATTAGTGAGGCTTGATAAGTAATAGCCCAATGGGTGAGGATATGCAACCATCGGGGCAACAACAACCAATCTTCATTATGCAAGAAGGAACACAACAGAAGCGCGGGCGTAATGCTCAAGGGAATAACATCAGCGCGGCAAGAGCCGTTGGTGAAGCGGTGAGATCAACATTAGGGCCAAAGGGAATGGATAAAATGCTGGTTGATAATACAGGTCAAGTGATAATCACTAATGACGGTGCTACTATACTCCGGGAAGTCGGGATAGAGCATCCAGCCGCAAAGATGGTTGTTGAAGTCGCAAAGACTCAAGAGAGTCAATGCTACGATGGCACAACATCAGCCGTTGTCCTCGCATCTGAATTACTTAAGAATGCAGAAGAATTGCTTGAGAAGGGAATACACCCGACTACGATTACCACAGGCTACCGAAAGGGATTGGAAGCCAGTTTAGCCATAGTCAATCATCTCGCAGAAAAAACAGCCCTTGAGTTTGAAGAAGGAATACCATTGAAGAGTATCGCCATGACAGCATTGACTGGAAAATCGGCGGAATCCTCAAAAGAGTTGCTGGGCGAAATTTGCGTATCTGCTATCCAAGAAGTTTCTTCGCTTGAAGACATTAGGACTTTGACAGTTACAGGCGGTAGCGTAGGCGATACAACACTGTTTCATGGAGTCGCTCTTGAAAAGGATAAGGCACACCCTCGTATGGTGAATGAAGCGATTGGAAAAATTGCTGTATTGTCCTGTGCAATTGAAGCAAAGCAAAGCAAAATAGAGGCGCAGGTTCAAATTTCAGACCCGACTCAAGTAGCGGCGTTTCTTGCCGAAGAAGAAAATGCTATCAAAGAAATGGTATTACACATTGAATCAATGGGAGTAGCGGCGGTATTCGCACAGAAGGGCGTTGATGACCTTGCCATTCACTACCTTCGCAGAAGCGAAACATTAGTTGTTGAGAAGGTTGTTCGTTCTGATCTTGATGCGATATGCAAAGCAACAGGCGCAACAATGGTATCGGATATTTTTGATTTGGGCGATGACGATTTAGGAGAGTCTTCAATTCAAGTTGTTAATGACTATGATATGCCATTCATCAGGGTGGCCTCCACAGCCACGCCAAGTCCAGTTTCAATTATTGCCTTCGGTTCAACCCCTCATGTAGCGGCTGAAATTGAAAGAGCATTGGATGATGCGCTGGGCGTTTGCTGGTTAGCATACCAAAAGGATTCACAGATTATTGTCGGGGGCGGTGCGCCTCATGCACATATCGCAACACAAATCGCAAAGGTTAGCCATGAGATTTCAAAGGGAAGAGAACGGATGGCTGTTGAGGCGTTTGGTAAATCAATGATGATTATACCGCAAACGATTGGCGAGAATGCGGGATTAGATCCCGTTGATGTTGCTTTGATTATGGGTTCCGAACATAGAGAAAATAATTGGAAATCCGCTTTACTAATAGAAACCGAAGATGAATCTGGGAATGCTTTGGTTTGTGATGGCATAGAGAAGTTAATTATTGAACCTGCATCTGTTTTAAAGCAAGCACTGAAAAGTGCAACAGAAGCGGCAATAATGATTCTCCGTATTGATGATGTGATAATGATGCGAAGTGAAGGCCCGAATAACCAAGGACTTCAAATGGGCTGATACAGTGAGGACAAGAAGAATCGCTGAATGGGCTTTGAAAGTCATCAACGAATCTGAAGATGGTTGTTTGAATACTCATCAGATAAAAGAATTAATTAATACACATACAAGACATGGTACTACTACCAACCAATTGTCAAATGTTCTTGCAAAATCATCAGCATTTAAGAAAATAGATATGGTGCGAACCACTTCAATTCTAAATGACGGCTATGAGATTGCACTATGGGCCGCAACAGGTCAATTAGATAGCACATACACCCGCCACTTGATTAAGGGGTGAATCCATGCGAAGATTCTGTGTTTTTTGCGGTATAGTGGGATCAAGTAGTCCAAGGCAAAATAAATACCCAGATGATTATGATTTTATTTGTCGCGTGTGCCGAGAGAGTCCAGCACCCGATGAATACCGATGTATCGCTAAAAATTCTAAGAAAGACCGTTGCGGTCACTTTAAAACTTACAAATCAGATAAATGTGCCATTCACTCTAAGGACACAGCAGATTGATATAGTCATCCTCCCTCCGATTAACTACCGAGCATGGGTGAAGTGAGAGATATGAGCAGAAAAGAGATGAAAGAATTAGCCGAAGCGATACCACATATACCAGCCGAAATCGGGCCAGCATTGAAGATGTTTGGTAGCGTAATACAAGATGCGTGGATGAATACCAATGGTGTTTATCTGGATAAGGATGAAAGAAAAGGACATTCGCCAATTGCCGAAGTAATTGATACCGACCTTGAAATTAGAATAAAGGGTAAAGTGATTCGCTTTCAGCCTGCAACACAAGGCAAGGCAGTTATTACAATCCCGGTTGGTATGTCAGATAAGGTATCAACCGCTACAATCCCTCGCGATTGGACAGAAGGACAGTTTGCGGCGGCATTGGTTGAAGTGTTTGAAGGCGACCCGTATGTATTGAATATCCTTGTTGATAGAATGTGCGAAGCAATAGACAGTGCGGCCATTATCAATGAAGAAACAGGCAGGCTCAAAATCCAACAGGATTTACTACCGCCGGTTCGTCATGCTGTTGCAGTTGCAGAAGCACTTGACAGATTGAAGCGCAATTTCAAAACGCAATCGGCAGGTTCACCATCGGTTAATTTATCCTTTACCATTGAAGACATTGAAGAACCAAAGCCATCACCAGTGCCGGTAATGGATGCAAAAGAGATAGCAAAGCGAGTAGCGGCTCTTACCACTCCCGTTGTTGCCGGTGTTGAATTAGCCCCTTTACCTGTTGCTGATGATACATATGGCGACGGTGATATATCGCACACTTACCACAGCCAACACACAGAACCCGCCGATGAAGTCCATCAGGAATCTTCTTACAAAACCTCGGATGACTCGGATATTTACACTGATTTGATCTTGGAGGCATTAGAAGAATATGCCGGTTCTTATCCAGACGGACTAACAATGGGGCAAATCAAAAAACTTGTACCCGAATTAAAGAATAAGGATTCAAAGGTTCTCACAAAGATAATGAATACTCTATGCGATGAAGAAAAGGTTGTAAAGACGGGAATTAGGAGAAGTAGCCGCTACCAATGGATTAATCAGGATGCCGATTTGATAGACAATGCAAGAGGATTGCCGACACTTGAAAATGATGATGTAATTGATGAGTATGATGAAGAACAGGCGATGGCCGAATTCATAGAAGGAACATTACCAATGAGTAATGAAGCCGGTGAAACGGTTGATGTGCCAGTTATGCTATTGACCGATACTTCACCATCTCGCCCTGCACCATTTTGGGATGAAGGATGCGCTATGTGTGACTTAGAAGGACAATTTAAGGTTGAGGATTTGCCAAATGGCGAGCGTTGGTTTTGCACCGAAAAACATTATGCGGAATATGTTGGATTGCCAGTGTATGAAGAAGGCTATTATGGGCTGGGGCAACCGAAGGTTGGTTATGCAGTAGTAGTGCCTGATGAGCCAGCACCAGCACCACAGCCAACCTCTATGAGCGAAGCATTGGGTGTCACTAAGACTCTAACTGTTTCAGTAGCAAACAACGGCGATGTGTCAAGTGTTATGTCTGGTTCACAGTTTAACAATCCAGCAAAGAAGGAGGAGTAATTTTGGCGAGAGCAAGGTATCGTATTGGAATGGATTCTAAGGCGGCGCGAGGAAAGGTTTCACTTGTGATCAAAATAATGAAAACGCTCGGTGAACCCTCTTCATCAAATATGATTAGAGATACATTTAATTCAACATATCGTAATGGTATTTCAATGAATGAATTGACGCAGTTATTAACGCGATATTCAAAATGGTTTAGGAAAGTCGCACAGCCCAGTTATCCGAGGCGCACTACTACATGGGCTTTGAAGGAGGGATATGATGATGGGGAATGAAAACTATCAAGCAATAGCCAATGATGCTATAACAATTCTTTTTCACTTATCTCGCCAACAATCAGATGCAGATATTAGAAAATTAGCAAGAACACTTCAAAGTCGGTATGAAAAACTCTTAGTGGAGGGTGAATAAATGGCTAAGAATAATCGTGGGCCGAGAATCGTTAGGTATGAAAAAAAGCCAAAGGGTCGTTCAATGGCGGGTAAAGTGTGGGTCGCCGCTTATGGTTTGTTTGGTTGCCCACCATCCTTTATGCGTATAGTGCCTGCTTGTCGCTACATTACATTGGAATCTGGTGAGGAGATACGAACAAAGACCACCAGATGGGAGATAGGCTATCCTGACGATGATTCTAAGGTGCTTGTCGTTAATGGGCCAGCAAAGACTGTTGTTAATGAGATAGAAGAGTATGAGGTGAAAGTATGAGCGCATTAACAATGCCATCTGCACCCTTAACTCAAATCTATGTAGTTTTAAGGCGCATGAAAGAATCAGGAGAGGTGCATGGCATTTTACCCTATATTGATATTCCGAACAGTGCAAAAAACGAACAAAAGTTTGCATTCATAATAGCCAGTGGCTCAAGAGGAACAATAAGTAAAAACATGATTGAAGAAGAGACAGTTTCATGTGGTCGTCATGCGCCTTTAGACATGGCATTAAGAAGAAATAATTGGGATCCAATTTACATAAAATGGGTTGATGTTGATTTCAAAAAGCATTTTGCAAACAGAAAAGACGATGGCATCCACGACCCCGTATCTGAATCACTTTTCAAAGACTTGAATGATTGGGTGACTTGTATGTATTGCGGCCATCCGAATGAAGGAGAGAGAGAGGAATGCGAAGCGTGTGAAACAATGCTGGTTGTTACTATTGAAATGGACATAGATGCAAAGGGCTTTGACTTTAAAAACGATGAATGGGCATGAGGCTTTATGTGTATAACCATTATCCCCTAACCATGACAAGAGCGAAACGCCACAACGAAGCCCTGAAATCATTAGATGTTTTAAAATTAGCAATAGAACCTTGGAACATAATTATTCAAGAGTTGAGGGCTGATAGAGGAATGTTGCTGGGTAGCGCACAATATGATGAATTGAATGGTGTTGAAAAATGCGAAGCACTATCAAAAATAGATGATAAAATAATAGATGCAAGAGAGTTTATTGAAATCTATGAAAAAAACCACAACATGACTTTGAAAAGATTGAGGATTAAAGGAGGAACATTAAATGAATAGATTACCAAAAATGATTAAACACGCATTACAGGAAGGAAAACCTATTGGTTTTGTCATTGAATGTGAAGACGAAAGTAAAAATGCAAAAGGCACTATATTCCCTCCATCAAAAACAGGATGGTCTGAAGTTACACTGGTTGCTAAAAGAAAGAAGTGGGAGGATAAAGGTCACATAGATGAGTTATTTTTAGAAGCAGAATCCCTTTTAACCGAAATGAAATTTAAGAAAAACAATAACAAAAGACCTTTCAAATGGAATGATATATCTTCTGAATTGGATAAGAGTTTTAATTATTCAACCTTTTTACGACACAGCGACTCTCCGGGAACGGAATTTGCCGTTAAAACGAAATGCCCAGATTGTGGCAACCCTTCAATGAATAGCGAAGGTAACAAATTTGATGTTTTGACAAAAAAGCAACGAAGCGTATTCCGTTGCCCACAATGTAGGGGGTGGAAATTTGCAAGAGAACATACCCCTTCCGACGAATGAAGATGTTGAATGGGCTTATTTGCTTTGGAATTCAATGACTATCGGTGGTCTTTGGACTTTACCAAATGTAGGAATCTATGAGCGTACAGGTGAAAAAGAATTAACTTTGATTGAGATTCATTATTCAACACCTTTACGAGATGTAATTTCAAGCCCTTTTGATCAACATCACTGGATTATGATTTTGGCCGATTCAATCAATTGGAAGATAGAAGAAAAAGTAAAGCGAGCATACGACCATGACTTAGAAATAAACATACCAGATGAACTCATTGGTGATGTTTCAATATGTAAATCAAAGTGCGGTGCTATGTTTAGAGTTGAACCTTTAGCGTCTGGTATCAAGTATTCACTTATTGATGAAGCGACCACTTGCCCATGTTGCGGCAAAGAGGGAAGTGTTGAAGACGAATTAAAAGGTATTCATGTTGTTGTTGATGATGCAGGCTGGTTGTTAAAGGAATCTCGTTTGCAGTTAAAGAAAATAATTGACGAAGAGGAATGAGTAACATGGCGAGAGGTGTTGGAACAAAATTTGAAAATAGATTGGTGGGTGAAATAGCCCCCCGATTTATTCCGGGTCAAAGCCTCCACATTATGACTACCGAAGCATACGGCGAATGGGTTTTAAACTTAAGATTGCACCGAGTTGTGCCTTCAATGTCAGGTTATGTAGGCTATACCAAACAAGGATTTATGCTAACAAGAGATGAGACAAGGGAGTTAGCAAATAAATTAATGGATTTAGTTGCTGATGATGTTGCATGGATAGAAAACGATGAAGGAGTTGAGCCACTTGATGACTGATGACCGTTGGCAAAAACTGTTAGAGAGAGGCAAAGTGCTTTCTCACAATCTATCAAGGGCTGTGTTTGGCGATGATGCGGTGGCAGAACCGATTGGCGATTTAACATGGCAGTTGTGGTCTGATTTGATGAAACAACCGCCACGCGCACCAGATTCATTATTAGCAGATGCGTTTTACATTGTTTGTAAAATGACTGGTAATCGGGTATCAGTAGTGAGGATGAAAGCATACACAAAAATGATATTTGGTAGGCCACTTAGAGTCATTCCCCGTTCTAAAACAACAAAACAAAAATGGCCGGTTGGCGACAAAGCAAAGGATATTATTTTATCACATATACCTGATGATGATGCCTATGAGGATATGGTAAAGGAATGGTAGTTGGGTTGTATGGGTTATGACTTATTTCATGGCGATTGCCTCAAAGTCTTGTCTGAAATGAAAGATAACAGCATAGATTCTATTGTCACAGACCCACCATACGGGCTATCCTTCATGGGTAAAAAATGGGATTATGATGTTCCGTCTGTTGAAATTTGGAGAGAGGCACTACGGGTTCTCAAACCCGGAGGCTATTTGCTTTCCTTTGCTGGCTCTCGCACCTATCACCGAATGGCGGTGAACATTGAGGATGCTGGCTTTGAAATCCGAGATCAAATTATGTGGGTCTATGGGAGTGGTTTTCCGAAAAGCCATAACATCAGCAAGGCGATAGACAAAGCCGCAGGTGCGGAACGAGAAGTCATTGGCGAAAGGATTACAGGAACAATAGGGAGGCCTACTTCGGATGGAACAAAGCCTTCATCCAGCAACCCAAATCATGGTGTGGGGCAACAAATCATACCGATAACCGCCCCTACTACACCTAAAGCGAAACAATGGGATGGTTGGGGAACGGCACTAAAACCTGCCCATGAGCCTATCGTGGTCGCTCGCAAGCCACTTATCGGCACAGTCGTTGAGAATGTGCTTGAGCATGGCACAGGCGGCTTGAACATAGATGCTTGTCGCGTTGAATATGATAAGGAGAGTTTTGAACGAAACAAAAATGCTTCCGAAAAAGAACCAAAACAACATGAGAAAGCGGTTTGGAAGGATAGCGGCAACAAAGAACGAAGAGATGTGTTTTCATCAAAAGGTCGCTTCCCTGCTAATTTCATTCACGATGGCTCGGATGAAGTCGTGAGCCTGTTCCCCGAATCAGCCCGATTCTTTTACTGCGCCAAAGCGCATAAGTCCGAAAAGGGAGAGGGCAACATTCACCCAACGGTAAAACCCGTTGATTTGATGAGATACCTATGCCGACTCGTCACGCCTCCAAATGGAGTCATTTTAGATCCGTTCATGGGGAGTGGAACGACTGGTATTGCGGCGAGCGTTGAAGCCTTCAATTTCATAGGAATTGAGCGCGAAGAAGAATATATTGAAATTGCTAAAAATCGCATATCGCATTGGGATGACGAAGAAGAAGAGAAGAGAAGAGAAGAAAGTAATCAAACGAATATATTTGAGTGGGGTTGAAAACATCTTGTCGTTTTATGATTTTAGAAGTGTTGCTGAAACAGCGCGAGTCATTCATAGAATGAAAAGACCACAGCATACAATTGCAGGTTGCTTGGCTGGCACAATGTCCGACCAGTGGCCAATTATACATTTTTTCTATTCGCCTTCATCATCTATTCGTTTAAGTGATGAGGATTTGAGAGAAGTCTTTTTTCATTTAACCGATGCGTACCCCAGCGAGATAGAAGAGAACCCTGATTTAATATATTCCTTATCCAGTTTATCACAGACAGATAAAACTACAACAACAGTCGGGCGGGTATCACAAATCATATCAAATGTTTTGAGCGATACGCGCTCAAATGAAGAACGGGCTTTGATCCTCCGGCCACTATTCTCAAGAATTAATGAAATAGATATGCGAAGCGTGATTCGCAGACTTTCATTACAACCAACAATCGCTAAACGGTCATGGGTAATATCAGGGCTTGCAATAGCGAATAAAATGTCTTTGAGTATAATGAAAAGGGCTTGTTTGATTACAGGATTAAAACAAGTATCGCACTTATGTTCAATAAGAGATTATGATGCAATCATTGAAGCACAACAACCACGAATCAACAATGGCATTATCATCCCCTCACCTATTTCTAAAAGAATTGAAGATGTTAGATTTTCAAAATGTTTTGTTGATTCGCCACAAGGAGAATTTATCACAATACATAAGGCAGATGAAATGATTACTCTTTTTGATTCAGCAGGGCATCTTATTGAAGAGAGTGTCATATCCGATACTATGGCTGTGTGGTCTGTTCCCCTTACGATATTACCAAATGGAGTCTATTTAGGAGAGTATGCAGATGGGCGCGAAATGGAAATCTTGATTTTAGATTGCTATACTCTCCCCCCTGATCTATCCTATCTTGAAAGAAGGCAGGCAATCCCTAAAATAATATTGAAAGAGATGGAACAAGTGCCATTCCCTAAAGCGGCAAATCAAACTCAAAAGAATGCTTTGATGTTATGGAATACTTCTTCTCTATTGACTTATGAAAATACTCAAGACGAAGTGGTGCTGGTAAATCCAAATCCAAATCAATGTGTATTCCGTATCTTGAATGGGATATGGGGCGAAGTAATTGAGAACGGAGGGGTGCGTTTAGCCAAATGGAGAATCGGGGCGGTTGATGGTGACGATTACTTGCCAGTAGGCGTTGTTGAAGCATCAGTGGATTTAAGCAAGAAACTGAATAAGTATTGTGAAGAATCAAGTGCATACGAAGGGGAAAATGTAGCAATATCCTCTCCCGTATTTGTTAATGTTGAAGTTATTGCTTCTGGTTTTGGTGTTTTGGGTGGATATGTTCAAGGACAGATTACCAGCGTAGCCCATTCAGCAGGCAAGCGAGATGTGGTGCGAGTTGAACAATTAGATTTTTTAAGTGAAGAGGAATGAAGCATGGGGGAAAGGTTATGGGAGATTCTAAAAGCGGCAATAATAATCCCTCCTTTGTTGATTCTGATACTAATTCTATTAATGGGGCTGGCGATAATATATCCCCTAATGAAATTTTATCAAATGCTCACAGCATAACTCCCCTCGTTTTAGAAACAATTTCATTTGCTACAAACATTCGTGCCGATATTGTATGCCAGCAAAGTATTGACCGGCCATGCGGATATTTGATTAGGCCGGAAATCTGGTTCTTGAAACTCACAAAACCCGTACATGACCGTTTGATTTCATTAGGGTTAAGGCCACAGAAGAGATACACTGTCGCAGGTGACATTACGAAAATAATTTACTCAATGAGGGGCTTGGAAAGTTTGTTAGCAAAACCTTTGGGTTTTGATTTGGTGAAGGCATTAAATGGCATACTGCGCCAGCCTAAAAACCATAGAGAAGTAATTGAGGCTTTGGATTTAATTGAGAATAGCATAGAGAGCCTTTAAGAGTGAAACCCCCTTGGCTTGTAGTGCTGGAAAGCGAAGACGGTGAGAGATATGACCTTGAATGAAACATTGAAAAGAATAATGGAAAAGAATAGTTGGAATGAACAAGAAACGACGGAGGCGTTTGCAGAATTTGTAAAAGAACAGTTTCCCGAAGTATGGGCGGCGGCACAACAAAACCTTGCCAATTTAGACCCTGAAGATTACGATTTCTTTTCTTCATCTTGGGAGATTACTACAAGCCGCAAAAAGGGCGGTAGCGGCGGCAAAGGCGATGTATGGGTTGGAATGCTAATCGGCTATGACGGAGAGCGAGATACTATGCAAAGACAGCGTGAAACTGCGGTTCAAGCGGCGGAAGGTAATCTTAACCAAGCGTTGCGATACGGAATCAAGATGAACGATAGACAAATCGGCATCGGCAGGGTATTTTATTCAGAAGGTAGTTGGAAAATTGCGAATGCAGACGACCAAACTATTTTTTCCGAGAAGGGCAAAGAGGATTCAAAACCTCGCTGGGCAATACCGCTATTCAGTGGCGCACACATTTCTTTAATCAAGGATGATAAGAAGTCACCTAAAATGGCATATATGCCTAAGAGAACATGGTTCTTTGTTGGAAACAAGCAAAGCGACTTCTTCAAAGATGGGCCGATGTTCAACATATTGCCTCTTGAATGTTCATTCGGTGCGGCTGATGTTGAATTGAAACTATGGACACCTATTACTTTCAAGGCTCAATTAGAAGAAGCATGGACTGGCGACGGACATATTCTAAAGGCACTTGACATTGACCCAGCATACGGGTTAGATTGGATCCCAGAAGAACAATTGGCAGTAGCGACTAAGATGTTCGCACCAGACCAATATCTCGCTCAAACAACCCCAGTGGTTGATTTGAATGAGGCGTTTGAATATCACATGGACAATCGTAAAATCCTAAAATCGGGTAAAGACTTTGGGCCAGTGTTTGTAATATCTGGCGTTGTTGATTACATAGACCATGATGGCAAAGAAAACGAATACAGCGATGGAGGCTTCAAGCATTCATTGACTTTAACCAGTCAATCGTTGCGTCGTGAAGACCCTAATGCTCAAATGTGGATTGATGTATCACGCACCTTGGTTTCAAACCACAGTGCATTTAAGGTTAAGAAGGCCGATGGATGGCATGATTATGCAAAGGGTTCACGCGTTTGGGCTGTTGTCCGTACAAGAACATGGGAATCAACATCAGGCGACATTAACTTGAACATGGATGCAAAGGGAGTTTGGGCTATGCCTCTTCGCTCTATTGTTGCGCCAAAGGTTGATGACAGCGTTAGCGACTTGGGCCACCTTGATTCACCGGAGGGATATTGAATGGGATTTTGGAGTAGCACCGAGACGGGAGGGATTGCTCAAAAGGGCGATTCTCCTTTCATCTGGGGCGATGGATTCGCAGACATTATAGATGCGGCCATTATTGAAATCAGGGCTGAATTTGAAGTCGTATGCGGCAGACCTGCAACCGATGAAGATGTTCGCAGGGGATTGATCTTCGCTACGGCGGATTATTCCGAGCGCACTGGTGAATTGACTCCGAATGAGGTTGATGTTTCAACATTGATTGATACGAGAGAGGAACAGGCAAACGCACCAATGGAAACCGCACTACAATGGGTATGCGGAGTTATTGACGAGTGCAACATGGACACAAAGACTGTAACCATACAGGAATTGTTAGATGTTTTGTTTGACCTTAAGAGGAACATGGAGGATGAGGTATAATGGCTGGCACAGGATTTTTTGATTCATGGTCGCCGGTTGATACCAATAACCCCGTAACCGCGCCAGTTGATGAGTTAGCATATGGAGGGGAACCTGAAGTAGTAGTTTCCGATGTATGGCCGAAGGGCGATCTTAGCGAAGAACCAACACCAATACAAGCAAATGTT
>TARA_R110000822_G_scaffold101565_3_pt1 | contig 21034 bp, 39 predicted proteins | sample TARA_R110000822 | Tara Oceans TARA_R110000822 (sample SAMEA4397666) | marine metagenome | biome: Polar Biome; feature: [SRF] surface water layer (ENVO:00010504); material: water (ENVO:00002006), including particulate matter (ENVO:01000060) such as... | depth 5 m | reverse complement strand
GTCACAAAAAACACTTACAAGTTATTCTACCAAAGCCTCCGATGCCCGAGCCCATAGAAAGTTGCCGATTAATAAAGTGGACAACAGATATGCTGGTGTAGCAAAAGCGTCAAAGAAGCTGGATAAACTTAATGCCAATGAGGCTCTTGAGCGTGATGGTCCAAAGCAACCAGACATCTTTGGTCCTAAAGGATCCTTTGGTAAAGCTGCTTCATTGAATCCACATGTCCAAAAGTATATGTCCAAGAGAGCTGCTAGTAATCAGGCTCGGAACAAAGCTATGGATCCTGGTGCTGCTAAAAAGGGGTATGGTATTGGTGTAACTGACGTTGCTAAGGCTGATAAAAAGGCTAAAGAAAAAGGTACATCTATTTTAAAGAGAATGGCTTCTAGTGATAAAAATTATAAAGCTGGAAGGGTGATGTAATGATTAATTTTAAAGTATTTTGTGAAGAATCCGTTGATGAGGCTAAGGGCATGAATATGAACTTGAAGCTTGTTAATCGCATTAAGAACTCTGGCGCAGTTAAGTCTGGTTCTATGTCAAAGGACGCACCAGTTCAAAAAGAAGCAGCGCCAAAGATTAAATCACTTGTAGACCCATTGAAAGCAAGACGTGCTGCAGATAATGCACATGATAACGCTATGGGAAGAACAGCTAGTGGACGTAAGAAACCAGTTGGTACACCGACATCCACTCAGAAGTCTTTGTCTAGTATCCGCATGAGTAAATAAACTTATAAATAAGAATAATGGAATACCAATGTCAGATACTAATAATACAAGACTAGCTCGTATAGAAGAAAAATTAGATAGGTTGGCTGATGCTATGATTTCTATTGCTAGAGCAGAAGAAAAACTATCCGCTATGGAAGAAAAATATACTAATCAGTTTGAACGGTTAAATCGGTTCTCTGAGAAACTAGATCGTATTGAAGTGCAGGTGAACGATAATGCATCAACTGTTAGTATGATTAATAAACTATTCTGGGTAGCAGTTGTTGCTATCGCAGGTTCAATCGCAGCTCAACTTTGGATGTAGGAGAAACACAATGAGCCAGGTAATGTCAAAGTTGATAGCAGCGTATGCAGATGTCAACGAAAACCAAAAAGCAGCTATAGCTAAAACACTAGCTAAATCAGCGTCAAGTTCTGAGAAGGGTAAGGCAGCGGTAACGCTTCCTACAGCCCCTTGGGATAAGAAAAAGGACAGCACAAATGAAGTTTCAGGTGCTGCAGCTGTCAAATTAGGCAGTGGAAATGCTATACTGCGTAATCCAAAAACTGGAAAGTTGGACCCTAACGGTAAAATGCCAGGAGTGAAACAACGGGAAGCTATGGACCCAGTAGATAAAAAAGAGCTTAAAGGTAAGCACGCTGATCGTGACGATAAAGACATCGACAATGACGGTGATGCAGATGCGTCTGATGAATATCTTCACAATCGTCGTAAAGCTGTTTCGAAGGCTACAGGTAAAGAAAGCTTAGCGGCTCGCATTAAAGGTAAAATGTCTGCTGCTAAAGATGATGAGGTGGTAATGAATCCTAAGAAAGAAAAAACAGAAAAGAAGTCTAGCGCTGGAATGGCTCAAGAATCTGTAGTTTATGCGCGCATCTTAGAAGCTCGTAAAATGAAAGCTACAGCTGATAAAGATGGAAAACATGCTAAGGGTGCTACTGATCAAGAAGAGATGGGTGATAAGCAAGCATCTTCTAAAGGTGCTCAAGATATGATGAACACCCCTATACAGGTGACTGACAACCCTGAAGCATCAGGAGATGAAGTAAAGAAGGCTGCAGATGCAGGTCCAAAAGCTGCAACACGTCAAGGGGATAATAAAGCAGGTGATAAGAAGATTATTTCATCTGCCACTCCGACAAAGGGAATGTAATATGGCAATTAAACCCCCAGCATGGTGTGTAGGAGCAGTCCCAGAAATGAGTAGGGGTTGGGTAGATCCTAACTCTAATGAGCTTCTAGTTTCTTCTAGATTTTCACAGGCGCAAGTTGACGAATTTTATGGGGTACCTTCTTTTGAGGATATACAAGACATTAATGATTTTAAAGATATACAAGACATAAATCAGGAAGGTAAGATTCAAGCTGAAATGATACGTTTAGGTTATTCAGATGATGATACCACTAATGATATAGATCTTAAATCTATGACTAAAGGGCAGTTAGAAGATCTAGCAAGAGATCATGGAGTAGAGTTGGATCGTAGAAAGAGTAAAACTACTCTTATAAAAACCATGAGAGGTATCCTACCTAAATAGTATAAACTTATTGGGGTACCTATGTGAACTATGAAATTATTTGACACACTTACAGATGAAAACTTTCATCTTTATGCAATTAAGCATTATTATAAACCAAACGTGATTGATGTAGAAGAGTTTTATGAAGATTTAAAGCGATTTAAGTATCTTAAAAGACTATTCTTTAGGTATACTAATAATGATAAACTATCTGAAAGGTTAATTCTTAACCATCTAATAATTATTTTTAATGTGTTTGATATTAAACCTTGCTTAAAAATGTTAGAGTTTCAGATACCTGAAGTTTATTGGCCTATATTAAAACCGTTTTTAATTTATCTTAAACATATCAGAAATGATGAATATACAGATATAGTATTAGATAAGAAAGTAGTAGAGAAGTTGAGGAAAATATAATGGGAATTATAAAAAGGGCTGGAGATCTAGTCTATACATTTAGATTTCTTAGACTTCTTACTACTGCTTTTGAAGATACAGCTGCCTTTAAGGCTGGTATAATAGATAAAGATGGAAAGCGCGATAAAGAGTTCACTCTTAATACTATGGATAACCGTGATACCTATAGAGAGGCTTACACTCCCTTTCATCGATTAGTTTTTAATATTAAGAGATTAATTGCTAAAGCCCCTGGAGGCGGGACTAAAATAGCATCCTATGCAACTGCTTTATATTTAATGAGAGAGCACTTCAGTGTCACAGATAAGCAGTTGATCGAAGCATTAAAGTATGCAGATATAGATTCGCTAGACTTCTTAGCAGAAAATACGCAGTGGTTTGTATTAGAGGATAAGAGACTGTCCCCTGGGCTATACAAAGTACATGAGCACAAGGTTCTTAACGATACATGCGATGAGTTAGTATACCCTAAAGATAAAGTAAGAGTTGATGAGCTATGCTATCCAGTTGGCGATGTGTTTGGGCTTGATGTATATGAGGCCACTCATGTTAAAACCAACCAAACTGTATATGTTACTGTTGGAGAGTTGTCAAGATGATACCCAAGTGGAAAAGAGCGGGATCAGACGGTGAGGTGGAGATTAAGTTTCCCACTGGCCGCAAATTCAGAGTTGAAAAGTTCTATAATGAAAATATGAAAACAGGAAGCATACGCCATAAAGGTGAGTGGCTTGTTTCAGAATGGGCAGCGCAGCGGCGTGAGTGGGAACAAGCTGATATTTATAGTCCCAAATGGCACGCTAAGGACAAGGTTATGAATATGGGCCAATGGAATGCAAATGGTAAAAAGGTTGCTGACTACTCTAAAACCTTTCAATCTGAATCTGTAGATGAAGAAGCTATGACAACCGCAGATGCTGGGATACCACAAGATACAGCTAATATGGGGCCGTCAAGACTCCCTACTAATATCTTACGTAGGGGTATTGGTACCCCAATTAACGTAACGGATCGCCGTACACGTAAAAATAAACACCCAGTACTACTAAAAAGATTTAGGAAGTATATAGATGGCTAAAGTATATTTATTTTTATTTCTTGTGTCCTTAATGTCTGGTGTAGGTTATGCTGGGTATAGCTACTATATGTGGTCACAAGAAACAATGAATACTTTACGTGAGAATAACGTAAAGTTAAAATCAGCAGCAGAGACTCTCCAAGCAACTGTAGAGAAGATTACTGCTGATGCAAAGAAGAACGAACAACTAAATAACGATTTAACCAAAAGATTGCAGCAATCACAACAACACTTAGATAAGATTAGAGGTGTGTTTGCTAAAATCGATTTGACTATGGAGGCATTAACCAATGCACAAGGACTTGAAGATAGAGTTAACGCGGCAGTTGGAAAACTCCTCTCTCGCATCGAAAGCGAAACTACCCCTCCTTCTGATGAGCTCGATCCTACTAATGGGGTGTCTGGGGAGAACTCCGGAACCACAAGTAGTAGTAACAACTAAGTATCAAGAACAGAATATACCTACTCAGGAAGCACCTAAAGCTGTTCAGTTTCCTCCTGTAGATTGGTTTGTTATTACGGAAGAAAACCTTGAGGCTAAAATTGCTGAGATTAATACTAAGACAGGTAATGTAGTAGTATTTGCTATCACCCCTAAAGGGTATGAGAATCTTGCATTAGGCATCGCTGATCTACGTCGGTATGTTAAAGATCAGCAAGCTATTATTGCTTACTATGAAGAAGCATTAGCTCCAGATGAGCCGCAATCTGCTGTTCCTTCAGAAGAAAAATAAAAAAAATATTTCTTAAAAAACACGTGAAATAACAGTTTCACTAAATTTGAATGTAATATATAATACACTAATAAAATAACAATCAATGGTAACCTGTGTAAGAATACGCTTACTCGGGCATAAATATTTTTCCCGAGGGGTCTAATAATGCTAAAAGTCGTCCAATCTAATCGCGAAGTTGATACAAGACATGTTATGTCACAAGCTAAATTTTATGAAGGTTATAGTAGATGGGACGATGATAAAGACAGGTATGAATCTTGGGACGAATCTGTGTCTCGTGTAATGGAAATGCACCGTGATTTTTATGCAGATAAAATATCCCCAGAACTATCTCTATTAATTGATGAAGCAGAAGCAGCATATAAACTTAAGTATACTCTAGGGGCTCAACGCGCTTTACAGTTTGGTGGAGATCAGCTGATTAAGCATCAGATGAAAATGTATAACTGTACATCTACCTATGCTGATAGACCAAGATACTTCTCTGAATTACTATACATTCTTCTCTGCGGTGCTGGTGCTGGCTTCTCAGTCCAGAAGCATCACGTAGGTAATCTACCTGATCTTCAAGAACGTAAGAAACAAGCTAAAGGTTGGGTCATTGAAGATTCGATTGAAGGTTGGGCTGACTCTCTAGGGGCGCTTATGTCTTCTTACTTTGTAGGTGGAGGTCAGTTTCCAGAGCTGGAAGGACGCAAAGTATACTTCGATCTAAACCAAGTTCGTCCTAAAGGTTCAATGATTAATGGAGGCTTTAAAGCCCCTGGTCCTGAACCGCTCCGTAGGGCTCTCGATAAGATTGAGCACTTAATTCAATCTCGTATCCTAGCTGGTGAAACTCGCCTACGTCCTATTGATGTATATGATATCTCTATGCATGCAGCAGATGCTGTACTTGCGGGTGGTGTTAGACGTTCTGCTACTATTGCTTTATTCTCATATGATGATGAAGTTATGATGAAAGCTAAAACTGGTAACTGGTTTGTAGATAACCCACAACGAGGTCGTTCTAATAACTCTGCTGTAATTGTGCGTAATGAGATTAGTAAAGAAGACTTCTCTAAGTTTATGAGTTCAATTAAAGAGTTTGGTGAACCTGGATTCTACTTTGTGGAAGATAAAGACTTCACAACTAACCCTTGTGTAGAGATTGGCATGTATCCTCAGATTGACGGTAAGTCAGGTTGGCAGGGATGCAATCTAACTGAGATCAACGGTGGTAAGTGTAAGACACCAGAAGAGTTCTATAAAGCGTGTCGTGCTGGCGCTATCATGGGTACACTACAAGCTGGTTATACTGATTTTAAATATCTAGGCGAAACAAGTAAAAAGATCTTTGATAGAGAAGCATTACTTGGTGTATCTGTTACTGGGTGGATGAATAACCCTGAAGTGCTCCTCGATGCAGAAGTGCAACGTCAAGGTGCTGAAATAGTAAAGCAAGTTAATAAAGAAGTAGCTGCGCTTATTGGTATCAATCAAGCCGCTCGTACTACATGTGTTAAGCCTTCCGGTAATGCTTCTGTATTACTTGAGACTGCATCTGGTATTCATGCTGAGCATTCACCTCGTTATATTCGTCATATTCAGCTTAACAAAGAGACAGAAGTAGCTCAGCTTATTGCTAAGACTAATCCTTATATGGTAGAAGAGTCTGTATGGAATGCTAACAATACAGATTACTGTGTTGCTTTCCCAATTATTGCTCCAGAAGGTTCTTTGTATAGAGATGAACTATATGGTACTGACTTATTAGAAAAGGTATCACTGGTACAAAATAACTGGGTAGAAGCGGGAACAAACGTTGAGCTCTGTGCTGACCCACGTATTAGACATAATGTATCTAATACTGTAACAGTAATGCCTCATCAGTGGACTCAAGTAGAAGATTATGTGTATGATAATCGTCATTCATTTGCTGGTATCTCTTTCTTAGCTGGGATGGGTGATAAAGACTTTAATCAAGCTCCGATGACAGAAGTACTAACAGAAGATCAGATTGTAAAGAAGTATGGTAAGGCTGCATTGTTTGCTGCTGGTCTTATTGTAGATACTCGTAAGTCTGGGTTCCGCGATTTATGGGACGCTACTATGCAAGCTCAAACACCTGCTGAGTATCGTGGAGAGGTGTCTGATCTAAATGCTGAGTGGATTCGTCGTTTTAAGAAGTTCGCAGATAACTACTTCATGGATGACCTTAAGCAAACTGAGTATTGTCTCAAGGATGTGTATTTGCTACATAAATGGACTAAAGCTCAACAGAACCTATCCCCTATCGACTTTGTATCACAGCTAGAGATTAAGAAGTTTACAGACGTAGATACAATTGGGTCTGCAGCTTGTGTTGGCGGAGCCTGCGAGATTACATTTTAAGTTAGGTAAAATACACCATCGCCTATATACTTCCAGATACGAAGATTTATAGGTGTAGGAGAGCTAATGGAAGAAGAGTATTGGACTGCGTGTATAGCATGCGATACCGAATCACAAGTGATGGTATTAGATAACGATGAGGTACCTCAATATTGCCCCATGTGTGGCTCTCCTATAGAGTTTGAACGGCTAGAAGAAGAGTGATAAATAATCCCATCGAAAGGTGGGATTTTTTTATGTGGATATACAATAATAATGAGTACAGCGAAACGCCAGAAGAGTATCAGGGGTTTGTGTATATCATAACAGAGCTTGATACTGATAAGAAATACATTGGTAAGAAGTTTTTCTGGAAACCTAAGACACTGCCTATAACTAAAACAAGAAAAAGACGCGTCAAAACTCGTGTAGAATCTGATTGGCGTTCATACTACGGAAGTTCTAAAGAGGTGCAGCAGCTAGTAGAAGACAAGGGCTCTGATAGCTTTAAACGTGTGATACTACGCTTATGTAAAACAAAGGGTGAATGCTCCTACTTTGAAGCTAAATATCAATTTGACAATGACGTGTTGCTTCGCGACGATTTTTACAATGAATTTATAGGATGTAAAATTCACAGTAAACATTTAGAGAAGAGCATAAAAGATGAATATAAACGAGTATGACGTAACAGTAATAAAAGTCGTTGATGGAGATACAGTTGATGTAGATATCGATCTAGGATTTGGAGTATGTTTAAAAGATGAACGTGTACGTATTATGGGCATCGATACACCAGAAAGTCGAACTAGAGATAAGGTAGAAGATCTGTTTGGTGAGGCTGCTAAAGCTAGACTAAAAGTACTTATGAAGCATGGCGGTAAACTAATTACAACTGAAGATAAAAGCGGTGAAGATATGAAAGGTAAGTTCGGACGTATCCTTGGTGATTTTAAAGTTGACTATAATGGTGAGATGAAACTAGTTACGGAGATAATGGCACTAGAAGGACATTGCGTACCATACTTCGGCGGCAGCAAAGAGGAGACACAGGCTGCGCATATAGTAAACCGCGAAAGACTATTAGCTGAGGGTATTGTATCTCGAGAAGATTATGACAAAGCTGTAGAAAAGATGAAAAAGGAAGCTAGCTAGTGAATGAGTTATGAACATATTTCTAACAAAGGCTGCTGGGGAGTACCTTGGAGCTATGGGAGATCCAAGGGTCTCCCTTGCTGTGAAGGGGGGAGGCTGTGCTGGCTTCCAATATGAATGGGGTCAGACAGATAAAGCTCCTACAATAGGTAATTTGTATATTGATCCTATGGCAGAGATGTTTTTGTTTGGATGCACTATTGATTATGTAAAGGAGCTCGGAGGATCATATCTTAAGATAGGTAATCCGAACGCAACAGCCAATTGTGGTTGTGGAGAATCTTTTGGAGTTTAATTAATTTAGTAGTTGCACTTCTGAGCAAACCGTATATAATAATATAGCGATATTAGGAGAGGGGATATAATGATATTAATTGATTACTCAGCAATTGCTATTAGTAACGTAATTACTCAGAAATTGGATATTGATGAAAACTTAATTCGTCATATGATACTTAACAGTCTTAGAATGCATAGATCTAAGCACCGAGCTAAGTTTGGGGAATTAGTTCTATGTATTGACGGTTCGAAGAATTGGCGTAAAGAGGTTTACCCTCAATACAAGCATAAACGTAAAAGTGCTCGTAAAGAATCTAAGATGGATTGGAATGAGATCTTCCGTATTATGAATATGATAAGAGAAGAGATCAAAGAAAACTTTCCATATAAAGTAGTGGAAGTAGATGAAGTAGAAGCAGATGATATTATTGGAGTTATATGTGAAGATACTCAAGAGTTCGGTAGAGGTGAGGATGTAATGATTATCTCTGGTGATAAAGACTTTGCTCAACTTCAGAAGTATAGTAATATATATCAGTACTCTCCTATAACAAGAAAGTACATTAAGGAAAAAACTCCCCGTAAACAGCTACTAGAACTTATCTTAAAAGGAGATACTGCTGATGGGATACCTAATGTGTTATCCGGAGACGACGTATTCGTTGACGGAGTGAGACAAACTCCTTTACGTCAGAGTAAAATTGACGAGCTACTAAAAGACCCTAAAGCTCTAGGAGAAGAAGTTTATCGTAACTATTTACGTAATAAAAAGTTAATAGATTTAACCGAGACTCCAGAAAACCTAAAAGAGAAGATTATATATAACTATGAGAGCCAAGATAGGCAGGATAATAAAGGTAAAGTATTTCCTTATCTTGTAGATAAGAGATGTCGTAGATTATTAGAAGACGTAAAGGATTTCATTTGATATGGTGAATAAGACTACATTATACACTTTTGAGCACTTAGATAAAGTAGCTAAAGCTAAAACAAAAGCAGAGAAAATCACCCTCCTCCAAGCACAAGATAAAAACTGGGCATTAAAGGACTTACTTAGAGGTGCTTTCGATGAGTCAGTTCAGTGGTTACTTCCAAGTGGTCCTGTACCTTATGAGCCTGCAGATGATATATCACATCCATCCAGCTGGAGCCAACATAATAAGAAATTAGCTTATTTTGTAAAGGGTGGCTCTGGAGAAAAGATGATCACAGTTAAAAGAGAAAAAATGTTTTTAGATATTCTCGAGACGGTACACCCTCGAGATGCTGAGCTTCTTGTTGGTATGATTAATAAGAAGCTTCCCATTAAAGGTGTTACAAAAGCTCTAGTAAAGGAGGCTTTTCCAAATCTAATTTTACGTTAATTTATAGGAGAACTATGCACTTATGAGTAAAATACAACTTAATAGACTACAAAACGATTTAATGAAACTTACTAGTTATATGGAAAAAGTACGACTACGTGGTAAGTTAGATCTTTTATCTAAGTTGGACCGTAAACAGGATTTTTTAAAATCTAAATTGGAAACTTCAAACTAAGAGGAGGGGGACTAGCGTAAGCTAGTCCCTTATACAACATGCCATCATATACAATGATTAATATTAAAACAAATGAAGAAGTAGATATGGTTTTATCCTTAGCTGAGAGAGAAGAATTCTTAGCCAAGGGTGAATATAAACAAAAACTTTCTACAGCGAAATTTATAACTCAGACCGGATCAACAGTAAATAAAGCTGGAGATGGATGGAAAGATGTACTAGGTAAAGTAAAAAGGGGTAGCCCTAGAAGTACTGTTAATATATAATGCAGAGGAAAAAAACTATTAATAATTCTATGTCTGTAAAGCTTGAAGATCTCCTTCAATTTAACCCTCTTACCAGCAACCAAGAAAAAACACATAAAGCTTGGGATGAAGGAGATAATTTAGTATTAGCGGGATCTGCAGGAACAGGTAAAACCTTTACAGCTCTCTATCTTGCATTGGGAGATGTGCTAGATAGAGATTCAGAGTGGGATCAAATAGTTATTATTAGATCAATGGTACCTACTAGAGATATGGGATTTCTACCAGGGACTAAACAGGAAAAGGAAGACGCTTTTACTGTACCTTATAAATCTATATGTAAAGAATTACTAGGTGATACTTCTTCATATAATAAAATGGTAACATCTAAACAATTGCAATTTGAATCTACATCTTTTATTCGCGGAACTACTTACGACAATTCTATTATTATAGTAGATGAAATGCAAAATTTAAATTTTCATGAGTTAGATTCTGTTATTACACGTGTAGGTCGAAACAGTAAGATTATATTTTGTGGGGACTATAAACAGAGTGATTTTAAATATAATGATGAGAAAAACGGGATTATACACTTCACACAAATAGTTGAACAATTAAGAAATTTCACTATAATTAACTTTGGATGGGAAGATATCGTGCGATCAGATTTTGTACGAGATTATATTATGACAAAAGAAATGCTAGGATTTTAAGAGGAGACAATGGCTAAATTTTCTAAATACGACCCCCGCAATAAGAAAAACGGTAAACATAAATCACAATCTGTAGATGGGTTTAGCCGGATTCGAGAAGTTAGTGATACAGATAACAGAGTATTGCTACAAGAAGTAGTGTATGATGATGAGAATGACTATGACACAATTGAAAATGTCCAGCTTAACGGGTAGTTTATCCTTTATACTTAATAAGAGATATGAATATGAACAATTAGTTTCATATAGAAACTCTTTTAATCTACCATCTTATAATAGTGATATAACAAGTATAAGCTACTTTATTGATCATGGGTATAAGAGCAATAGATTTCGTAAAAAGTATAAACAGGCTTTAGTTTTAGCAAATGAAATAATGGAATATTATAATGAAAACTTTAGTATATCAAGTATACACCGGGAAGCGATCTAAGCTCTACGATGCTTGTACTCAATCAGTAAAAGAGTACAGTAAACGCATCGGTGCTGAATATGTATGTCAACGGCAACCTATTCTTATGATCAAACCAGATCCATTTCAAACAAATAGGAGCAAAGAGTCATATGAAAAATATGGTGGATTCCTTCCGATCTATGAGAAAGAAAATGCTTTCTCCTACCTTAAGTCAAATGACCAAGTTGCTATTATTGACGCTGATGTTTATATACGCCCTGAGTGTGCCGAGTCAATATTTGATGCTGCTGGTACTGATGTTGACTTTGCTGGTGTTCTAGAAAGAGATATGCCAACCACACAAGCATACACACAAAAGATTGCTAACTATTCACGTATGCAATATGGTATGAATAATCTCAATCACTTGTTTAACTGGAAACATGCTGGAGGTGCTGACTTCTATAACATGGGGATTATGGTTCTAAATAAGTCTATAAGTAAATATCTAAACGGTGAGACGCCTCAACAGTTTTTACGTCGACCTCAATTTAAACCTTTTATTGACGGAGTAGGAGCATGGAAATGGTCTACCGATCAAACCCTCCTCAATGTATGGGTAAAAGAAGAAAAAATGAAAGTAAAGAACCTGTCTTTCCATTGGAATGGTTTATTTACTGGAATTGAGATGAATAAGATCAAAGAATGTCATTTTGTGCATTTCTTTTTAAAAGATAAATTACCCAGTAAAGGTGAAAATATTGAAGAACTTCTAGCGCAGATTTAAAGGTAATTTTGGCATGGTAAAAAATATTATACTACAGCATTTTGATGGTGAGTTAAGAGAGCTTGATAAACTGTCTATGGCTAACATTCAAGAATATGCTAAGTTAGTTGACGCAGATTATAAATTAGTTACAGGTAAGCCCTTTAGTAAATATCTTACTTCTCCTTGTCAAAAGATTCATATGTTAGCTGAAGAGTTTGACGATTATGATGATGTGTTAATGATTGATATTGATATGTTCACACCAAGGGGTATGACTGTAAACGTATTTAAAGAAGCTGGTATTGGGTTATATGGGGATACTCAACAACGACTGCACCGTGAATTAGTTGCTAGGTACCCTATGCTTGCAAGCTCAATACATCCTTATTGGGGAGGAGCTATCTATAAGCTTTCGAAAGATATGAGAGTTCAACTTAGATCAGCACTCACTTATAATACAGCCTGGGTATCAAATTATAATAAGCATAAGTGGTATGAAGATAAAGAAACATCTTGGATGTCAAATTATAATAAACATATGTGGTATGAGGATGAAGGTATTATACACACACTTGCTGTTAAATCAAATTTTAGACCGCAAGAACCTTATTTAAATGTTAAATGGTGTCAGTGTAGTTTTCTTCCAAACCCTGAAAAGGCTGGGTTTATCCATATAAGAACTAAAGTGGCTCCAGAAGGTCCAAAGCGTGCAAAGATAGAAAATTACCAAGCATTGGTAGATCAAGGTATACTATGAAAAACCTAATCTATCAAGTATGGTCAGGCAATCTTAGACCAGGATGTGAATATAGTAAAGAGTTATTTGAAAAATATGCAGATCGGATTGGAGCAAAATATAGACTTGATATAGATCCTAATATTGCTAGCCAAGTATGCGAATATAACATGTATTACGAATGGCTTAATTTTATGCTAGATGATAGTTTTTTAGAGTATGATAACGTAATGCTAGTAGATATGGATGTATTTCCTATCGAAGGGTTAAAAGACAATATATTTGAAGAATTTGCATCTTATAAAAAGGATATAGGAATTTGTACCGAACCATTTCAAGGTAAGTACCGCGCTTCTACTACAATAGGCGGTGGAATTAATAATCAAAACGATGAGGCATGGACAGATGCTGTCCGGCGATATTATAATAAGGTTATGCCAAGAGATACAGATAGATATGTTAAGATTTATAATGCCGGAATGGTAATGATATCCAAGGGAGGAATGATCAAAGCTAGAGAAAGATTTGACTCATTTCAGGGGTATATTAATAAGATGAAATCATACAGACTCCCTAAATTTTACCAAAGCGATCAAATGTACATTCATGCAATGGCTGTTGCACATACTGATTATGTAGAAATGCATAATGGTTGGAACGGGTATGTTCATTATACGAGAGGTCCACTAGGAGAAAAAGAACCTATACATGATGGTCGAACAGCTGAATCTAAAATGGTTCATATTCAACTTAGCGGCGCCGATTTCTTTAATAGGGACCAATTGTGGAAAATAACTAATACACCGTTAAAGGAATGGCAAAATGAGCTTATGGGATAGTTTAAGAAAAAGCATCGAAACAGAGTATAAAAACAATAAAGCAGGGTTTCTAAGACAGCCAACTATACGAAAATGTCTTCATCCAATACAGAAAGAAATGGTAAATTATTTAAATGAAACTGGAGATTATTGCCGGTACTTCACAGACCCTATTTACGGTAACCCTCAAATATTAGTTGAAGGTAGATCTTCTGTTACTATTCAACATATTTATTACACTTGGGTAATGAAAAAACACTGGAAAAATATATCATTTAATAATATAATAGATATAGGAGCAGGCTACGGTAATTCTTGTAGATTGTGGAAATGGTTGGGGCACACCGGCAATTATACTATAGCTGATTTTTTAGAATTTCACCCTATGCAAAAAGATTACCTTCAACAAACTTCTAATATAGAAAATGTAAAATTTAAAACTATTCAAGATTGCTGGGATAATGAAGGTGGGCTTCTTCAAGCCACATTTAGTCTTAATGAAATGCCATTGATTGATAGAATACATATAGAGACTAATCTAACTAAATATAGCCATATTTTTATAACTCACAATAAAGAATTTGACGGTATAGATAATTTAAATTATTTTACTGAATTAGGTGAAAATTTAAAATCTAAAGGCTATGAAGTAATTCATTATAATTGTAAGATATATTCTAAATGCTGGTTTTTTATGGCTAAGAAAGGTTGATACAGTGAAACTATTTGTAACAGGTGCTACTGGGTATATTGGAGCTCATTTTGTAAAAACCGCTGCTGAAGCAGGGCATACAATTGTCGCGACTGATTATAATATAAAGCAAAATGACATTGCTAAGTATTGTGATAAATTTATCCCTTGGGATATCCGTGATAAAGGATACGTAGCATCTATATATGATAAAGTAGTGCATATTGCTGCATCTACTAAAGTACCTAATTCAGTTAAAGATCCTTATAACTATTATATGACTAATGCTATTGGAACTAAGAATGTAATTGATGCTACTCCAAGTGATCATTTTATTTACTGCTCAACAGGAAGTGCTTTTGAACCACAGAGTAATCCATATGCAGGATCAAAACACGCCGGTGAATTAATAGCCAAACAGTTTAAAACTAAATGTAGCATTGTAAGGTTTTATAATGTAAGTGGTAACGATGGTATGGCAAAATATGACGATGAGTTTAGCCATCTGATTAGAAGAGCTGCAGCAGTAGTTAATGGTAAGTTTGACAAGCTATATATTCACGGTACAGATTATAATACAAGAGATGGAACTTGTGTAAGAAACTACACTCATGTAAAAGACATTGTTGATTCTTTACTTAGAATAACAGAAAATGAGCCTACTAACGAAATAGATTGCTTAGGATCTCCAGATGGACATTCAGTTAGGGAGGTTATAGATGCTATGGCTAATGTATCTAGGGCTAACTTAGAGGTAATAGAAGGGCCTCGTAGGCTAGGGGATGTAGACATTTCAACCGTTCCTACTAAATCGAAATACTTTAAACAAAATAAATCATTAGAAGATATGTGTATCGACGCTATAAAATACGAGGTATAATATGATAAACTCTGAATTAGGTCATGTAACAACTCTTAAAGAGTTTTATAATGAAATTATAAGACAGCAAACAGAAGCACATGGCAAACATTATTGTGATCATCATGATGTGATTAAAGATAAAATGCAAGAGTGTGACTCCTATATGGAGTTAGGGACTCACCAAGGAGGTACTGCAGCTGCAGCTTTATTAGCCAAGCCTAAAAAAGTAGTTCTTGTCGATAAAGATATGTCTAAGTATAAGAAATTTCTTCAGCCTATAGCAGAAGAGTGGTGTATAAAGTATAAAATTATTCTAAAAGAAGTAGAGCAAGATTCTACTACCATAAAGTCTACAGCAGGTAAAGTAGACTTTCTCTTAATTGATAGTTATCATCACTCTCAGCATATGAGCAGAGAGCTTATGACTCATCAAATAAATGTAAAAAAGTATATATTAGCTCATGATACCAGTTTTATTAATGGTAAACCTAATAGTTCTTTATATGAAACCCTAGTTACATTTTGTAAGCAATACCCGTTTAAGATAATTGAACGAAACATTGTTGCTGAAGGCTACACACTACTTAAGAGAGTGTAAGATCCAATGACAAATAACCAGAACAAGCCAAGAAATGTTTTTATTGATTTAGGGGCCGGGAGTGGGGATGATATCAAAGGATACTTTGCTTTGGCCCCTGAAAATAAAACTCATGAAGTATTTGCGTTTGAAGTTAATCCAGCCAGGATTGATCAAATCAAAAAGCGATATCCAACATCGACCGTGTATAACGCGGCTGCTGGAATATATGATGGGGCGGGTGCATTATATCTTGGACAAACTCTTAATGGTAGTTCATTAAATAGCGCAAAGAGGAATGTTACGAGTACCTCTATTGTTGTAACAATTGTAGATCTTTGTAAGTGGTTAAAAGATAACTTCACCCAAGACGATAATATTACAATGGTTATGGATATTGAGGGCGCCGAGTATGAATTGTTGGGGCAAATGATTAAAGAAGATCTTTGGCCCTGGATTGACCAGTTTTACGTAGAATTTCACGGTCCAAAAATAGCTAATTTTGACATGGGTATTGAGCGTAATTATGTTAATCAGCTGATTGACTTTTTTGGGGATCGAGTGTACATTTATCAGTATCATCAACACGAACAATTCTGTAAACTTAACCACGAAGGTTTATAATGTTTGCATATGCTATAGTAATAAAAGATAATGATATATCTGAGCATGGGTATAAGGGAATACTAGCAAGCTCTCTTAAAGTAAAAAATACCTTTGAGATAAATCGGTTTAATGCTATAGTCCCTAAACAAGTAGATTCTCTTTTAAAAGAGTATAACATAAAATGGAACTACCCGTGGCAAGGAGAAGTCTGGACAGACTTTGCTACTGGACTTATAAAAAAAGCATATGTTACAGCTAATCCTAAGGCTCGTATTGCAGCTGCACTATCTCATTATTCATTATGGAAACAAGTTTCTGAAATGGATGAAGCTGTTTTAATATTAGAGCATGATGTTCAGTTTTTATGTAAAATGAATTTAACCTCAAGTGATTGTAAAAAGGGAGATATTATAGGAATTAATAATCCAATTGGATGCACTCGGAAATCAAGAGTGTTTTATCAAAAAATAATTAGTAATCAGCAATCATTTCAACTAGCTCCTACTGTGGATAGCGAGAATGTACCTCAAGGCTTAGCTGGAAACTCAGCATATATAATTAAGCCAAGCGGGGCAGCGAAGATGCTAAAACTAGTTAATGATTATGGCCTCTGGCCTAATGATGCGATAATGTGTAGACAGTTAATTCCTAACTTATATGTCACCCGTAAATTTTATACCACTATTCAAAACCTTAAGAGTACTACAACACAATGAAGCATTATGTTATTACTATGATGGCTACACCTCAATCAGTTAAGTCTGCAGAACGATGTATTAAATCTGGTAGGCGTAAAGGAGTAACAATTGATAAGTGGGCTGCAACTATCCCTACTGATCGTCTACCAGTACTATTAGAAGCTGCTGGAATTAAACAAGAAGGGTTTAAAGAGAAGTACTCTCGTTTAGATAATTGCATGGCAGCATTTTACTCTCACCGGTCTTTATGGCAACACTGTATAGATATACAGCAACCAATTACGATCTTTGAGCATGATGCAGTTATTGTAGATTATATTCCGATCCTGCATCATGATGGATGCATTAATATCGGAAAGCCGTCTTATGGTAAATTTAATATACCATCTTGGCTTGGACCTAATCCTCTTACATCTAAAAGATACTTTCCTGGGGCTCATGCATATCAAATTAATCCGACTGGCGCACAAAAACTTATCAATCAAGCTAGAGTACATGCAAGACCTACAGATGTGTTCTTACATGTAGATACATTTCCGTGGTTACAAGAATATTACCCTTGGCCAGTTGAAGCTAGAGATACATTTACAACAATACAAAAAACTGAAGGGTGCTTAGCTAAGCATGGGTATAATGACATCTACAAAATCATCTAATCTTTTTATTACAGGGTGTGATCATAATACTCAATGGCAACTACCTTGGTTTGTAGAGAACTTTAAAAAGCATAATCCAAATGCAGAGCTGTTAATCTTTGATTTTGGAATGAACGATGCCCCCTTCTCTAATATAACTAAGAAGCATACAAGTCAAGATAAGGGGTGGTTTAAAAAACCATCTGCTATGATGGAAAGTGCTCTTGTTGCTGATAAGGTATGTTGGTTAGATACAGACTGTGAAGTAAGAGCGAATATTGAAGATATATTTGAGTATACAGAGCCTAATAAACTCTGTATGGTTGAAGATGTTCCATGGTCTACAAGAAGAGGAGAAACTTGGCATAACTCCGGGGTTGTAGCATTTGAAAGAACCCCTAATATCTTAAGTGCATGGGCTACAGAAGTATCATATAATCCTAACGTAGGTGATCAAGAAGTTCTACATAGTATGTTATCTGACCCTTTAAAACGAATGATACATATAAAAGATATATCGAGAGAGTATAACACATTGCGTATTGATCTTCTCGATAATACAGCTCCTAAAAATATAAAAGTAATGCACTGGACTGGTGCAAAAGGCAATGATCATATTAGAGGTTTATTATGACTAGAGTAGCACACGTTATAGGTAATGGAGATCAAGCAGTCCTCTATAAACCAGCTAAAGGATTAAAAATTGCATGTAATCAGGCACCCTTTTCTATAGAAAATCTTTTCACTTCTTGCATAGTTGATTTTAAGATGTGTGCAGCTTTAACAGAAGGAAGTGTTGATATTAGTGGCAATTGGACATTAGGTTTTAGGCCTAAGATCTGGTATGATCAGAATAAAGGTAACTTTAAAATGAAATTTGGGCATAAGATCAGAGGATTTTATACTCACATTCCGGAATACACTAAACTATCTCCTTCTGAAGGAGAGGGTCAAATGTATACCAATTTTAACTGTGGTCATTTTGCTACGCATTACACTGCTAATCACCTGCAAGCAGATGAGATACACTTGTATGGATTTGACTCTTTATTCGATATGAATTTAAGAAGCTATACAGATTTTGTGTTAAACTCAGATAGAGGCTCCACTAACAACGTTAGATTATCTGATAAGTGGAGACCTATATGGAGTGGTATATTTAATGAGTTTAAGGATAAGCAATTTATCTTGTATCATAATCATGATCAACTTAAATTACCTAAACCTGAAAATGTTGAGATTAGAGTACAAAAATAGTTGCACTCTGATTCTTTTGAGACTATAATTACAGTATGATAGTTGAATTCGAATCTCGATTTGCTAAAAGTAAGCAAGATTTAATCTGCAAGCTGATAGCCTTTGCCCAGTTAGAATTATTCCCACATGAAGATAGTGTTTATATAAATATTAGCGCTATGCGCAAACAAGGAGTATGTGGCGATTGCATGTATGAAGACGATAATGAATTTTCTATTCGTCTTGATAAATCTTTATCCCCTGAAAATTTAATAACCACTGTACTACACGAGTTAGTTCATGTTAGTCAATACCTTCGGGGAATGGTTATGGTTTATAACCTACCTTATGACAAACGTCCACATGAGATTGAAGCTTATAGCAAAGAGAAACAACTAACGGAGGCTTTTAATGGCCAATCCTGAAAATGGAATGTTAGATAAGCAGTGTAGTGACCTTATTGATAACAGCATTAATATGACTGTCCCTTGGTATCTTATGGCTGCATATGCTTATTATGTAGAGGATGACCCCATTCTATCAGATAGCTATTTTGATAGAATAGCAAAGAAGATGCTAAGTGAGTGGGATAATATTGAGCATATGCATAAACACCATATAAGTAAAGATGACTTAACCGCAGGTACCTTTTTAGGTGAGTACCCCTCACGGGTAGAAGGTGCAGTTAAAGAGCTAAGAGGTATCAATGTCAGATAGTGATGATCCATGTGATGATGTAGTGGGTGAAAATTTAACAGGATGGATAAGAAGTGATAGTAGCAACTCGGATTCTAGACTACAGGAAGAAAAATCAAGAGATCGATATACGGACTCTTGGTTGCGCTTTGAGCATGATTGAAGCAATAATCAAATAGAGTTTCGTTTTCCTAAAAATAACAGTTGCACTTTATTTCATTAGAGTATATATTAATTGTAGGATAAGGAGAGATGAATGATTAATTCAAAACCCCCGGTAGAAGATACCACACGAGCTGATCGTAGACATCGCAGTGCAGCTGCTCGAAAAAAACGCCGGTCAGTAAAAGAGGTAATCACTCAAAAGGTGCAGAACATGTATAATAAGGTTAGACGTGCTAGAAAGGCTAAACAATAAAAAATATTTAATTGTTGTCGCTAAAAATTACGTCTTATGCGATAAGGAGACTATATAATGATTACTCAAGAAAATCTTGATGCTTTTTATGCAATGGAAAAAGACATTGACGCGGAATTTGAAAAAGAAGAGTCGTTGGGATCGGACGTTATCAAGCAGGATCATGATGGTATGGAAATTGTTGATCCTATTAATTCAAGTCAAAGTCAAACCCAATATGGAGAACAACCATGAAATATTTACTAATGACTGCAGCAATTATGTGCGCATCTAGTGCGGTAAATGCTAAGGAAACACTGGATGCATCTGACATTGTCATCTATGATCACACAAAAATAGTAACTCAATCAACCCCAGTAACGTCTCGTGAATGTTATAATACCGATGTGCCAGTGTATGGTAATGTTACTCGCAAAGGTAGTGACGGTGAAGTTTTAGGTGGTGCTATCATTGGCGGTGTTCTTGGAAACCAATTTGGTAACGGTGATGGTAAAGATGCTATGACTATCTTGGGCGCTATTCTAGGTGCTAACTCTCAGCAACGGCAAAAAACTGAAAGAGTTATTATTGGATATAACACCGAGCGTAGGTGTGACAACATCGAAACGTATCAGAACACAAACGCTGAAGTGTACAGCCACTCTACAATTAGGTTCTACGTTAATGGTAAACGATACGTAGTTGATTTTGTTAAGTGAGTATGTGCGGGGAAATAGAGAACGTCCAGCATGAGATCAAGATGCTTGGTAAAACATTAAGACTTGCTGAGTTTGCTGGTAATGTTTTACTTGAACAGAAGCTGAAAGAACTCAAAGCACGTTTGAAGGATCTGCAAGAGATTTGATTCCTTAGCTCAGCTGGATAGAGCAAGTGCCTTCTAAGCACTAGGTCATAGGTTCGAATCCTATAGGGATCACCAAAGTTTACTCCTGTAGCTTAGTGGTTAAAGCAGAGCGCTCATAACGCTTTGATCGTAGGTTCAAATCCTACCGGGAGTACCAATGCCTGTGTGATGGAATGGTAGACATAAGAGACTTAAAATCTCTGCGCCTTGTGCGGTGCCGGTTCGAGTCCGGCCACAGGTACCAAGATTATAGGGGTGAAGTGTTATGGTAGCACGT
>TARA_R110000822_G_scaffold56144_11_pt1 | contig 21053 bp, 20 predicted proteins | sample TARA_R110000822 | Tara Oceans TARA_R110000822 (sample SAMEA4397666) | marine metagenome | biome: Polar Biome; feature: [SRF] surface water layer (ENVO:00010504); material: water (ENVO:00002006), including particulate matter (ENVO:01000060) such as... | depth 5 m | reverse complement strand
GCTGGAGAGATCGGCGGGCAGCGCCACTGCCTGCACCCCGCGGTGCCGCAGATCGGCGACCAGTTGCGTCAGTCCCGGACCCTCCCGCCCACTGATCAGAAGGCGGGCTTCGCGTTGCGCCAGCTCGTCGACCAGCGCCCGACCGATCCCGCCGGTGGCGCCGGTCAGCAAGATCACCGCACCGTTGATCTTCATGCGGCCTCCCGCGCCGGCTCGGCAGGCAAAGTGCGGAGGATGTTGCCGTACAGCGCGCCGAACATCGACGCCGCATGCAGGATCGTGCGCTGGTCGGCCGGCGACTCGACGCGGTTCACCAGGTTGGCAAAAAAGGTCACGTGGGCCTGGTCCACGGCACCGTGGCTGCGCAGATAACGCAGCGCCGAACCCCCGAGACCCAAGGCTCGGGCGATGCCGTCGGCGGCACGCAGCGCCAGCGCCGTGCTGGCGCCCTCCAGCACGTAGACCATGCCGAAGAAGCTCAGCGGGTTGCCGCGCTGTATGCCGTCATAGGCATAGGCCAGCATCAACTCGGTAGCGGAGCCGGGCCCCTGGGCCATTGCCGCCTCCGGGTCGCCGCCGCAGGCGCGAATGTCATCGAGAATCCATTTCTCGTGGCCCAGCTCTTCATCGATGTATTCGGCGAGCAAAGGCTGCAGCCAGCCGGCATCGGCTCCCAGCCGCGCTCCGCAGGCCATCATCAGCGGCACGGTGTGGCGCACGTGGTGATAGGCCTCGGTGAGAAAGGCCAGGTAGTCCTCGCGGCGCACCTGGCCGTCAAGCGCGGCCTTGACCAATGGAATGTTGAGCATCGAGGCCCGTTGCGGGGCGCTGGCGGATTCAAGGCGTTCATAGAGTGTCGGCATGGTCAAAAATCTCCTGGGGGCAAGGGGAACGACGGGGGGCAAAACAGGCCTGCAGCACGGCGGCGTAACGCGCCGCGACGGCCAGGCGAATGGGCTTTCCGGTGGCGGTGGCGAGACCGTTGACGGCGGTAAACGGCGCCTCGGCCTGCCGCCAGACGTGGGCCCGCGCGTAGTCGGGCAACCGGGCGTTGACCGCCTGCACGGCGGCGGTGAGGGCGGTCTGATCAGCACCCGGTCGTGGCACCAGCAGGGCCACGTTGTGGGGCTGGCCCTCGCCGAACAGCACGGCCTGGGCAATGACGGGCTGGCGTTCAAGCTCGGCCTCGACCCATTCGGGATTCACGTTACGGCCGTAGCTGGTGATGATCAGGTTCTTGCGGCGACCATCGACGTACACGTAGCCGTCGGCGTCAATGTGGCCGAGGTCACCGGTGGCCACCCAGCCATCGGCGGTGTCGCGGGTGGCGGGGGCGGTGCCGCCCAGATACCCGAGGAAGGCGCTGCCGCGGGCTTCCAGCTCGCCATCGGCCGAGCGCCGCAGCGTCACGTGCGGCAGGGGCCGGCCGACACTGCCAACCCGCTGGGCGTCGGCCGTGTTCAGGCACAGCACCGAGGCGCATTCCGACAGGCCGTAGCCCACCCGCACCGGCCAGCCTGCCGCCTGTGCCTCGCGCACGGTCGTGGCCGAGACCACGGCTCCGCCCACGGCCACCAGTCGCAGACCGCGGCGGCGCGGGTCGTCCGGAGGGCTGGCGGCCAACAGGCCCTGCAGCATGGCCGGCACGGTGATCATCGAACTTGCCCGATTGGCCCCGATGGCCTCCAGGCAGCGGTGCGGATCGAATCCGGTGGCGCCCAGGGTTCCGGTGGCGGCCAGTCCGGGCAACAACACCGTGGCCCCGCACATCAGTGGCACGTAGAGCCCGGCAATGTTCTCCAGCAGCGTGGACAGCGGCAGCGCGCTCAAGTGACGGTCGTGCGCCGTGACCTGCGTCACCTGGGCCAGTGAGGCGGCCACCGTCAACTGCGCCTCGGCCGACAGGCAGACGCCGCGAGGGTCTCCGGTGCTGCCCGAGGTGAATGTGATCTTTGCCGTGCCGGGGGGCAGCACGGCGGGGCCGCGCTCGGGCTGGCGCAGCGCCATCCAATACTCCCCGGCCAGCATCAAGGGACTTTCCACCAACGGGCCGTCGAGCAGACGGCGCACGCGCGCGGGGTCCTGGCAGATCACCATGCTCACCGCGGCGGACCGCAGCGCGTGGCGCAGTTGCGTGTCGCTGAAGAAGGGGGGCAGCGGCAGGGCGCACTGACCGCGCGTCATCAGCGCGACATCCAGCAAGGCCCAGCCGGGGGTGTTGTCGCCCATGAACGCCACCACGCCCTCGCCACGCGCAGCCAGCCAGGCGTGCAGCCGGGTCAGGGCCGGCAGCAATTCACCGTAGCGCAGTCGGCGGGCGCCGCCGTCCAGGGCAATCTGATCCGGGCGTGCTTCGGCATGCGCAGCCAGGTGGGTCACAAGGGGGTTCATGCGACACCCCCGATCGCCTGGGTGAGCGCCTGCAGCGCGCCCGGTTCCGCCATGCCGCAGACGATATCCAGCCGCTCGCAGCTTGCCCGCACGTCGATGGCCACCACCTGCGGGTCGTGGTCGAAGTAGCGACCCCAGCGGGCCCGTTCGGACAGCGGCAAAGCGTCGATTCGGGCGGCGGCCAGCGGCTGCCACACGGTGCCCGCATGGCTGAGACCGTTGCGCAATTCTCGCGTGGCGGTGCACAGCAGCCACTCGCAGCCCAGCGTCGCCAGCGCCGGTGCCATGGCGCGCACCAGAGCGCGCACGGCGCCGGGCCGCTCACCCGCCAGGTTGCCCATTTCCAGCAGCGGTATCGCGGGCGTTACCGGCGCCGGCAGCATGCGGCGGGCGGGCTGGCCGAGGTAGCGGGCCATCATTCCGTCGTCATCGTGCAACTTGAGGCCAAATGCCGCCGTCATCGCGCCGTCGCGGTCAAACAGGGCCAGCAGTTGCGGCATCAGTGCGTGGCCCACCTCGGCCCCGTAATGGCGGGCGTAGGTGGACTGGATGAAGCGCCCCGCGTCAGCCTGCGAGGCGCGCCTCAGAGAAGCCGTGCGGACGATGGACCGGGAAGGGGGCCGCCAGCACGGCGTGGCAAGCGGGACAGAGAGGGCAAGGGCCATGGAAGGTTTCCTGTCGCGGGGACCATCCCCGGCGTTGGAACCCTGGGCGCAAGCCCTGTGCCAGCTGGCCCAATGCGGCCACGATCTTCGTAACGCATTGTTCTACAAGATGAATGTGACATTTTTTCAGAACGCGCACTACCCCTGAAACCCCGCAACTCTTGGCAGAACTGCAAACTGTTGCAGTCAGGTCTTGCGGGATTTGCGGGCTGAAGATCGCGGGATTGGCAGCGTCTCAGCAGTCTGGCGCCCGGTCGTCGATGCGGCCGTCAGGGTGCACATAGAGCAGGGCGCGCAGCCGAGGATCGATGGCGCAGGCGTCGCCATAGCCCACGGCGCCGCGGGTCTCGGCCACGCGCTCGGCCATGGCGGCGGCGGAGCCGGCGACAAAGGGCGGCTGCAGACCCAAAAAGTACTGGTTGTTCCAGAACTCGGCCAGCGCCGCCGGGCTGGCGCCCAGCACGCGCTCGGAGAACGCCAGGCGCAGTGGGTGCCGGGCGGGCAGGTTGAGCGGGTGCACGCGTCGGCCATCGGGCCAGAACTGAAGTTTGCGGCGGTAGATCAACGCAATCTGTGCGCCGTCAACGCGCGCGCGGGTGTCCTGGGCCGCGACCACCACGGCCAGCACCGTTGCGCTGTCGTCACGGCCCTCCGGCTGTGCCTGGGCGAGGCCCACGCCCAGTGCCAGCAGCAGCGGGGCCAGGAAAGTCGACCCGGACGGCATTTAGAACAGCACCGCCACTGAGCCCAGCAGGCCCTCGGGCGCCCCCGGCCCGTTCTCGGTGGCCTTGCGGTACTCCAGTTTGCCCACCAGTTGACGCGACCAGCGCAGCGTGACGCCGCCCAGATAGAAGTGGAGGTCATCAACTGCATCGGCCGCTTCAAAGGTCTCGAAACGCGCCACGGCAAACCAGCGCGGTGCCAGCGGCGCAACCGCCTGAACGTAAAAGCCCTGTTCGTCCGCGCGGCGGGTGCTGCGGGACAGCACCCGGTAGGCGAACTCGCCGCTCAGCTCGAAGCCGTTACGGGCGAAGCGCAGGTCGGCGCTGTACAGCGTCTTGTTGTCGGGATCGCCGCGTTCGGCGTAGTCCGCCAGCGACACGCCCAATTGCAGGTAGGGCCCCAGATCCTGCATCAGCCGCAGGCCGTAGGCGCGGCGAAAGCGGGCCTCTCCGGCCTCGGGGAACAGCGCGTCGCCAGGCGAGGCCCAGATCGACCATTCCAGCGCCTGACCACGAATGGGCGTCACGCCGCGCGCCATTGCGCCAGTGGCGTTGGTGGGAAAGGTGTCTTCAGTGATCAGCGGACGCGAGGTGGTCCAGGTCAGCGGTGCGGCGTGCAACTGGTTCCAGCGACCGATGGGGGTCAAGAATTTGCCGATCCGCCATTGCAGCGCGTCAGACTGCGCGTAGTCGATGTGGGCGCGTTCCAGCACCGGTCGGGCATCGTCACTGCCGCTGTTCCCCGGTTGCAGCCGCAGCAGGCGCTTGACCTCAAGTTCGAGCAGTCCGCTCCAGCGACCCGGTGCGGTCCAGCTGCCCAGCAGGCTGACGCGGTCGAGGCTGAAGGCCACGGGGGCATCACGGCGATCGTCCACCACCGCCTCGGCGTAGCCACCGAGTTGCAGTTGATGGCCGCCGAGCCGGTCGGGGTTGTTGTGCAGCCAGGAGCGCGGCTCGACCGGCGCCTCGGTCAGCAGCGTGTCGCTGCGGGGGTCGGCTTGCGCCATCGCCACCAGCGGCAGGCCCATCAACAATGCCGCGCACCATACGGGGAGGCCTATGATTCTGTGCATGCGCGATTGTCCAGCGGTGGTATGCCTGAAAGACCGGAGGTTGATGCCTCAGCCGAGGCCCGGTGCGGCGTGAGTGTACGCCGCCTGCTGCTGCTGGCCTTTTCCCTGGTGGCCCTGCCACCTGCGGCGCTGATGATGCTGATCGCCTTCTGGCAAACGCGCGAAGTGGTGCGGACCGAGATCGAGGCCAACCTCAGCGCTCAGGCGCAGACCGTCGCTGCAAAGCTGCAACAGAGCCTGTTCGAGCGGGTGCAGAACGCGGTGGCATGGAGCGACCTCGAAGTCATGCAGGAGGTGGCGGTCGGAGACATCGACAAGCGCCTGACAACCTTCCTGGCCGATAGCCAGCGGCGCTACGGCACGCTTTACCGCGCCCTGCATGTGCTGGGCATCGACGGCCGGGTGGTCGCCAGCAGCGACCCGACCCGACTGACGCAGCCGCTGCCTGCGGCCGAGCGGTGCAGCGATCATCGCCCGCGCCATCTCCAGTTCTGTCTGCCGGCCGACCCCGATGCCGCGGCGCCGGTGGCGTCACTGACGGTGCCACTGCGGTCCCGGTTTGATGGCAGTGCGTTGGGCACGCTGCTGCTGCAACTCGACTGGCGCAGCGTGCAGGAGGTGCTGGACACGGCCGCCGAGACGCGCCGTCAGATCACCGTCATGAATCTGGACGGTCAACGGGTGGCGGCCAGCGCCGCCTTGCGCGGTGCGGCCGACGCCCCTTCAGCGGCCGACGGCTGGCTCACCGCGGCGGTGACCGCAGCGCCGGTGCCGGGGCTGGCGGACGAGGTCTGGACCACCCGCGTGCAGCAGAGCCTCGACACTGCGCTGGCGCCGATTCGCCGCATGGCGCTGGCCTTCGTCGGGCTTCTGGTGCTGGCCGGGGGCTTCATCGTCGTGGCCTCCTCGTGGCTTTCGGCGCGCATTGCCCGGCCACTGGTCCAGCTCAGCGAGCAGGCGCTGCAGATGGGTGCCGATGCCACCTCACCGCGATCCCGCCTGACCGCAGCCCCGCGCGAAGTGCTGTCGCTGCAGGAGGCGCTGGAGCGCATGCTGGCCGACCTGGAAGCCCAGCGACAGACGCTGGTGCGCGCCGCCAAGCTGGCTGCGGTGGGCGAATTCGCGGCCATCATGGCCCATGAAATCCGCACCCCGCTGGGCATTCTGCGCAGCTCAGCGCAGACCATCGACGACCGATCGCTGGATGCGCCCAACCGGGAACTGGTCGGCTTCATCATTTCCGAGAGTCAGCGCATGGAGCGTCTGGTCAACAGTCTGCTTGACCAGGCACGGGCCCGGCCACCGCAGCGCCAGCCCCAGGATTTCGAGCAACTGGTTGCGCGCAGCGTCGCCATGGTGCGGCCGCTGGCCCGCGACAAGGGCATCGATATTCAGTGGGCGCCAGGCGCGCGGCAGGCGGTCATCGACATCGACGGCGAGCAGATTCTGCAGGTGCTGTTCAATCTGCTGCGCAACGCCATCCAGATTCTGCCGGCCGGCGGCGTCATCCGGCTCAGCAGCGAAGATGACGACCAGGGCCTGCGGCTGCGTGTGCACGACGATGGGCCGGGGATTGCCGAGGCCGATCTCGACGCGGTGTTCGAGCCCTTCATCCACCGCCGCGAAGGCGGAATCGGAATCGGTCTGGCGGTGGTCCGTGAGATCATCCGCGCCCACGGCGGCGACGTGCGGGCCCTGCCTTCGGCGCGCGGCGCATGCTTCGAACTGCGACTGCCACGCGGCACGGAAGACGGATACCCGGCGGACAAATGATCGGCACGCTCAACATTCTGGTGGTCGATGACGAGCCCAACATGCGGCGTGTCCTGCAGATTCTGCTGGAGCGCCTGGGGCACACGGTGGTCCTGGCCGACGACGGCGCGGCCGCACTGGAGCGGCTGGCCGCAGACTCTGTGGACCTGATCATCAGTGACCTGCGCATGCCGCGGCTGGACGGCCTCGGGCTGCAGCGCGCCCTGCGCGAGCAGGGGTTGCAGATTCCGCTGATCATGATTTCGGCGCACGGCAGCGTCGATACGGCCGTTTCGGCGATGAAGGGCGGCGCCGTGGATTTTCTGCAGCGGCCTTTCGACCGCGACACCCTGGAATTGGCCATCCAGCGGGTCGTGCAGCAAGGCTGGTTGATTCGCCAGAACCGCTACCTTCGGGAAGCCGCCGGCATCGCGCAGCAGGGGCTGGTGGGGGACAGCGCGCAGATGGCGACCGTGCGCCGCGCCATCGAGCAGGTCGGGCCCACGGCGGCCGGCGTGCTGCTGACCGGCGAAACCGGCACCGGCAAAGAGGTGGTGGCCCGTGCGATCCATGCGGCATCCCAGCGTCGGGACGCGTTGTTCGTGCCGATCAACTGTGCCGCCGTGCCCGCCGACATGCTCGAAAGCGAGCTGTTCGGACACGAGCGGGGCGCGTTCACCGGCGCGGTGACTGAGCGGGTGGGCCGTTTCGAATTGGCCAGCGGCGGCACCCTGCTGCTGGACGAAATCACCGAAATGCCCGCCCCCCTGCAGGCCAAACTGCTGCGGGTGCTGCAGGAGTCCACGCTGGAACGGCTGGGGTCGAACCGGACCCGCAAACTGGACCTGCGCGTGCTTGCGGCCTGCAACCGTGACCCCGCCGAGGCGGTGGCCGCCGGACAATTGCGCGCCGACCTGCTGTACCGGCTCGACGTGTTCCGCATTCATCTGCCGCCGCTGCGGGAGCGGCCCGATGACATCCCGTTGCTGGTCCACCACATTCTCGGCGAGGTGGTCGGTCGGCGCCCGACACCCCGCGTGACCCCGGCAGCGATGGCACACCTGCGCGCCTACCCGTGGCCAGGCAATGTGCGTGAGCTGCGCAACGTCTGTGAGCGTGCGGCGATCCTCTCAGGGGGCACGCCACTGCTGGATGTGCCGCACTTCCCACTGGCCACGCCCTCGACGCCGGCCAGCGTAGCGTCCGCCGACCCCGACATCGCCGACTTCGACCTTGAACGCGCCCTTGCCCGCACCGAAGCGCGTTACCTGCGCGCGGCGCTGGCGGCCAGCGACGACAACAAGACGCGCGCCGCCGTGCGACTGGGCGTCAGCGAGCGTACCCTCTGGTACAAGTTGAAAAAACATGGTCTACGAGACGCCGACAGTCCCGATGGAGGCACCCCATGAAATACATCTTTCAAGTCCGCGTGATTCCGCCCTACACCGTCGACGAGTACGCCGCCGGCTGGATCGAGGCCAGCCGCATCATTCAGCAGACCCCCGGCGCGCTGGGCACCGAACTGCACCGCAAGATCGGCAGCGACGACACCCTGCTGGCCATTGCCCACTGGCGCTCCAAGGCCGACCGCGACGCCAAGGATGACGACCGCGATGCCACGGTGCGCGCCATTCTGGCCAAGCATGCCAAGACCTGTGAGATCACCCTGATCGGCGAGTTCGAAGCGCCGGAGTGGGTGGTGCAGCCGGCGGCCGAGACCGAGCAGGCCGACACCGGCACGCTGCCCTGAGCGCCGCGCCGCAGGCACCGCGACGGGGCGACGAAGGCTGGCGGACCCTTCCCCGCTACGAGGACGCGGGCGTGGACGCGAGCAGCTTGTCCTGGGTGCGCAGGTCGAAATCGCTGGCGTCGTGGCGTTCCAGCAGTTGGCCGGAGGGCTCGCCCCAGGCCCGATTGACCATGAGGCCGCGCTTCACTGCGGGCCGGTCGGCGATCTGCCGGGCCCAGCGCAACACCTGCGTGTAGGTCTGCACCTGCAGAAATTCTCCGGCCTCGTAAAGCTTGCCCAGCACCAGCGCGCCGTACCACGCCCACACCGCCATGTCGGCGATCGAGTAGTCCTTGCCGGCCAGCCAATCGTGCTCGGACAGGTGACGGTCGAGCACGTCGAGCTGGCGCTTGACCTCCATCGTGAAGCGGTTGATGGGGTATTCCATCTTGCTCGGCGCGTAGGCGTAGAAGTGGCCGAATCCGCCGCCCAGATAGGGCGCCGCGCCCATTTGCCAGAACAGCCAGTTCAGCGCCTCGGTACGGCCGGCCGGGTCCTTGGGCAAGAAGGCGCCGAATTTCTCGGCAAGATAAAGCAGGATGGCGCCCGATTCGAACACCCGCGTCGGTGACGGCGACGTGCCGTGATCGACCATCACCGGAATCTTCGAATTGGGATTGATCTGCACATAGCCGCTGGAAAACTGCTCACCTTCGTTGATCTTGATCAACCAGGCGTCGTACTCCGCGCCCTCACGGCCCAGCGCCAGCAGTTCTTCAAGCATCACCGTCACCTTCACCCCATTGGGGGTGGCCAGTGAATACAGCTGCAGCGGATGCTTGCCCACCGGCAGGGCCTTGTCATGCGTGGGGCCGGCGACGGGGCGGTTGATGTTGGCAAACTGTCCGCCGTTGCCCTGTTCCCAGGTCCAGATCTTGGGGGGCACGTAGGCGTTGGGGTCGGTCATGGTGGGGGCTCCGGTTGGCAAGCAATGGGGATGCGGTTGGGCTACGACCCCTCGGTCAGCGCAAGGGTTCGCTGGGGCGCGACAATACGACAATGAACACCCTTGCCTTATCTCAACACACGGCCCTGATCGTCGGCTGCGGCGATGTGGGGCTGCGCATTGCCCGGCAGTTGCAGAACGCGGGCGCCACCGTGACCGGCATCGTCCGTCGCGACGCGGCGGCCATCCAGCTGCGCGAGGCGGGCGTGACGCCGCATCGCCTCGATCTGGACGCCGAGATCGCCGCCGCGCTGCCAGCCGCTGCCACCGTGTTCTGGTGCGCGCCCCCGCCGCGTGCGGGCGTGGTCGACACGCGCGTGCGCCGGTATCTGCCGCAGCTGGCCGGGCGCCGTGTCGTCTACGGCTCCACGACCGGGGTCTATGGCGATTGCGGCGGCCGCTGGATTGACGAGGACGAGCCCACTGAGCCCCTGCACGACCGTGGCCGGCGGCGGCTGGATGCCGAAACCGCGCTGCGTGCGGCGGGCCTGGATGCGGTGGTGCTGCGCATTCCCGGCATTTACGGGCCCGGCCGCTGGCCGCTGGCCCGGCTGCGCGCCGGCACGCCGGTGATCGATCCTGCCGAGGCGCCGCCGTCCAATCGCATCCACGCCGAAGACCTTGCGGCGGTGGCCCTGCGCGCCGCCGAGCGCGGCGTTGCCGGGCAGGTCTACCACGTGGGCGATGGGCATCCCACGACCATGACGGACTACTTCTTTCGCATTGCCGATCATTTTGGAATCCCCCGGCCGCCGGCCATCTCGTACGCCGAGGCGCGAAAGGAGTTCACCCCCGCGCAGTGGTCGTTCATCGAGGGCGCCAAGCGACTGCAGGTGACCCGCATGCGCGATGTGCTGGGGTTCACACCCCGCTACACCGACCTGTCGCAAGCCCTGGCCGAAGCGCCGTAAACTCCGCTCACCTTCAGACCCTGAGGCCGTTCCCAATGCTGTCAGAATTCAAGAAGTTCGCGCTGCGCGGCAACGTCATCGACCTTGCGGTGGCGGTGGTGATCGGCGCCGCATTCGGCAAAATCGTGTCGTCGCTGGTGGCCGACGTGGTCATGCCGGTGGTCGGCATGCTGGTCGGCGGGGTTGATTTTGCCGACCTGGTGATCGTGCTCAAGGCCGCTACCGCCGACGCGCCCGCCGTCACCATCGGCTACGGCAAGCTGATTCAGACGATCGTCGACTTCATCATCATCGCCTTCGCCGTCTTCATGTTCATCAAGCTGTACAACCGCCTCAAGGCCAAGGAAGAGGCCGCCCCGGCGCCACCGCCGGCCCCGCCCGCGCCCAGCGCTGAAGAAAAGCTGCTCACCGAAATCCGCGACCTGCTGAAAAAACCCTGACATGACCCACAACAATCCCGTTTCGCTGACCCAATTCCTGATCGAGGAGCAACGCGCGCACGGCACGCTCAATGCCGAGTTGCGACTGCTGCTCGAGGTGGTGGCCCGCGCCTGCAAGCGCATCTCCATCGCCGTCAGCAAAGGCGCACTGGGCGGCGTACTGGGCGATGCCGGCACCGGCAACATCCAGGGCGAGGCACAGAAAAAGCTCGACGTGCTGTCGAACGAGATTCTGTTGCAGGCCAATGAATGGGGCGGGCATCTGGCCGGCATGGCGTCTGAAGAAATGGACAACCCCAGCTGCATTCCCGGCGAGTATCCGCAGGGCGGCTATCTGTTGCTGTTCGACCCGCTGGACGGCTCGTCCAACATCGACGTGAACATTTCGGTCGGGACCATCTTTTCGGTGTTGCGGGCGCCCGAAGGCGTTGATCCGTCTACCGATGAGGCCTTCCTGCAACCGGGCACCGCTCAGGTGGCTGCCGGGTACACCGTCTATGGCCCGTCCACCCTGCTGGTGCTGACGCTGGGGTACGGCGTACACGTGTTTACCCTGGACCGTGAACAGGGCAGCTTCGTGCTCACCCAGCGCGACGTGAAGATTCCTGTGCAGACGCGCGAGTTCTCCATCAACACCTCCAACGCGCGCCACTGGGAAGCGCCGGTCAAGCGCTACATCGATGAATGCCTGGCCGGCAAGGACGGCCCACGCGGGGCCGATTTCAACATGCGCTGGGTGGCCTCGATGGTCGCCGACGTGCACCGCATCATCACCCGCGGCGGCGTGTTCATGTATCCGATCGACGCGAAGACCCACAAGCAGGGCGGCAAGCTGCGTCTGATGTACGAGGCCAATCCGATGAGCCTGATCGTCGAGCAGGCCGGCGGTGCCGCCAGCACCGGCCGCAGCCGCATTCTCGACCTTGTGCCCGAAAAACTGCATCAGCGCGTGCCGGTCATCATGGGTTCGCGTGAAGAGGTCGAGCGCCTGGTCGGCTATCACATCAACTGAGGCCGCACCGCTCGCGGGGCCAACGTGACCGCTGGTCGGCGCGCGCGCCGTTTTGGGGCATTCACACCAGAGCCCCCCCTTTGGGCCTGCCTTACGCTGCGCGGAATCGTCGCGAACGCAGCTGAGGAGCCCAACATGAAAGTGACCCCAAAAACGGTGGAATCGGTGCTGCTGGGCCTCTTCAGCCACTTTCGTATCAGGGCGGGCGGGCGGCTTGACCCGGCAGACCTTGAAGCGCAATGGCCAGCGACCCACCTCCGCGCGACCGATCTCGATCTGGGCGTACGCGCGCTGGTGCGCTGCGGCGCGCTGCGCTGGGTCGATGACGAGAATGACGACGATGGGCCGAAGCTGGAACTGACGCCCAGTGGCGACCGGCGGCGCCAGCAGCAACTGGCCGTCAACCGGGCGGCCGTGCGCCTCTGGTGGGAAGGCCTGCGGCAGGCCCTGCCCGGCGGCCGTTCCACGGCCGAATTGCCGATGCGGCGCCACACCGACCCGCGGCCCGACGTCGCCTGATCTGGCCTTAGTCTTCCTGCTCGTAGCGCAGGGGCTGGGCCTTGCCGCCAAACACCCGGTACAAAAACACCGTGTAGCAGAGGATGGTGGGCACCACGATGATCGCGCCACCGAAAATCACCGCCAGCGATTCGGGCGCGCTGGCCGCTTCCCAGATGGTCACGTGGTCGAGCACCAGATACGGAAACAGGCTGTAGGCCAGCCCCATGAAGGCCAGCACGAACAGAACGACGGAACCGGCGAACGGGGCCCAGACCCAGCGGTCGATGCCGCGCAGGTGACTGCCGTCCATGTCCTGCCCCAGCCGGGTGAGAAACAGGAACAGCAGGGCCACCACCGCCACGCTCATCAGCGGAATCGGCATCAGCGCGAAGAAGGTTTCAACCGAGAACCATTTTTTGAAGATGACGGTGCTCATGAACGGCGTCGCCACCGACACCGCCGCGATGCCGAAGGCGCTGACCACCAGAGCGCCGCGCGCCCAGCCCACGGCGGCGCGCTGCAGGCGGCCCTCGGTTTTCAGGATCAGCCAGCCGGCGCCCAGCAGGCAGTAACCGCCCACCACGCCGAGGCCGATGCCGGCGGAGAACACCCAGCTGAGCAGGTCATCACCAAAGCCGCTGACCAGTTGGCCCAGCATCAGCCCCTGCGAGAATGCCGCCAGCGTGCTGCCGCAAAAGAACGCCTTGTCCCAGCGGTGCTTGTGGCGCACCCGCGCCTTGACCCTGAAGTCGAAAGCCACCCCACGCAAGATCAGCCCGGCCAGCATCAGGGTGACGGGCAGATACAGGTTGGTGAGGATGATGCCGTGCGCCAGCGGAAAGGCGACCAGCAGAATGCCAACGCCCAGCACCAGCCAGGTTTCGTTGGCATCCCAGAACGGGCCGATGGCCGAGATCATGGTGTCGCGCTCGGCCTCTGACGTGGCGCCCGGCAGCAGCATGCCCACGCCCAGGTCGTAGCCGTCCAGCACCACGTAGAGCAGCATGGCCAAGCCCATCATGATCACGAACGCCAACGGCAGCCAGAAGGCGCCGCCAACCAGGTCGGTGGGAATCATTCGGCTTGCTCCTTGAGGGTGTTGGCCAGCGGGCTGGCCTGCGGCCCGTTGGCATCCTGCTTGTAGGCCATGTGAAACAGCACCAGCACGTAGGCCACGGTCAGGGCCGCGTACAGGGCCAGATAAACCGCCAGCGAGGTCCAGATCAGCCCGGCCCCGACGTTGGCCGCCGCCGCGTCGGCGGTGCGCAGCACGCCATAGACCAGCCACGGCTGTCGGCCCATTTCGGTGGTGTACCAGCCGGCGACAATGGCCACCCAGCCGCACAGACTCATGGCCACCAGACCCCGCAGCAACAGCGGCGGCAGCGTGCCGCGCCGCCACAGCAGGGCCGCCGACAGCCAACTGGCTGCAAGCATCAACATGCCCATGCCGACCATGATGCGAAAGCTCCAGAACATCGGCGCAACCCGCGGGTGCTCGCCCTCGAAGGCGTTCAGCCCTTTCACTTCACCGTTCAGGTCGTGGGTCAGAATCAGTGACGCCATGTTGGGCACGGCCAGCTCGAAACGGTTGCTGCGGGTGGTTTCGTCGGGCAGCGCGAACAGCAGCAGGGGCGCCCCTTCGGTGGTTTCCCACAGCCCCTCCATGGCCGCGATCTTGGCCGGCTGATGCTTGAGGGTGTTGAGCCCGTGCAGGTCGCCCACCAGAATCTGCGCCGGAATCAGCACCGCCGCCAGTGTCACGCCCACCTTCAGCCCCAGCCGTGCGTCATCGGCCGTGGACCCGCGCAGCAGGCGAAACGCCGACAGCCCGGCCACCAGAAACGAGATGGTCAGGCCCGAGGCGAGCATCATGTGCACCAGCCGGTAGGGCATGGACGGGTTGAAGACAATCGCCCACCAGTCCACGGCGTGGGCCACGCCCTCACGCATCTCGAAGCCGGAGGGCGTGTGCATCCACGAATTGAGCGCGATGATCCAGAACGCCGACAACGACGTGCCCACGCACACCAGCAGGGTCGCCAGCGTGTGGATGCGGTTGGACACCCGCCCCTGACCGTAGAGCATGATGCCGAGGAAGGTGGCCTCCATGAAGAACGCCGTCAGCACCTCGTAGGCCAGCAGCGGCCCGGCAATGTTGCCCACCTTTTCCATGAAGCCCGGCCAGTTGGTGCCGAACTGGAAGCTCATGACGATGCCGCTGACCACACCCATGGCGAACGACAGGGCAAACACCTTCACCCAGAAGCCGTAGAGCCGCTTCCAGCGGGCATCGCCGGTGGCGTTGTGGCGCAGCTTGAAGAACAGCAGCAGCCAGCCCAGCGCAATGGTGATGCTCGGAAACAGAATGTGAAAGGTGATGTTGGCCGCGAACTGGATGCGGGCGAGCAGCAGGGCTTCAATGTCCATCGTGACGCTCCAGAGTCTGCGTGCCACCCAGCGCCGGTTCGAGGCGCGGCTTGGCGGTCGGGGTCGTGCTGAAACGACCGGTGTGCTCCAGCAGTTTGACCACGCCACTGCCCAGCGTCAGCAGGCGGTCGAGGGTGCTGCGTTCCAGCCGCTGCACGTCGGCAAACCAGCCCGTCAGGCGTTCGATCAGGTCGTGCATGTCGCGCATGCGCCGCCGCAGATACACGTCGTCTTCGGCCGCCGGTTCCATCAGCGCCTCGCGCAGCATGCTCAGGGTCGGGGCGATTTCGCGCGCCAGCCGTTGTTCGGCCAGCCGCTTGAAGATGTCCCAGGCATCGCCGTGGGCGGTGAAGAACTCACGCCGGTCGCCGGGCACATGATTGCGCTTGAGCAATTGCCAGCTGTCCAACTCCTTCAGGCCCATGCTGACGTTGGAGCGTGACACCTGCAAGGCGGCGGCGATTTCCTCCGCGCAGCGGGGCGACGGGCTGGCCACCAGATAGGCATACATCTGACCCACCGTACGGTTGATGCCCCAGCGCGAGCCCATCTCGCCAAAGTGCAACACGAAGCGCTGAGTGAGTTCGGTCATGTCTGTTGTTTCAGAAAATACTGAAACACGCTAACCCGAATGACGGTCCGCAGCAAGCGCCCCTTTGAAACGCGCGGGCGCCCACGACCCCACTGCGCGGGTCGATGAGCCCTGCGCCACCTCCGGGGTCGGCCCAGCGCGTGCAGGCGCCCGGCGCAGCATGCGGGCTAGACTCAGGCCATGAAGGCCACGCCTGCCGCCGCCGTCCAGCCCGCGCTCACGGCGCGCGCCCTGCTCACCGGCGCAGCGCTCGGGGCGCTGCTCACACCCTGCAACATCTACAGCGGCCTGAAGATTGGCTGGTCATTCAACATGTCGATTGCCAGCGCGCTGCTGGGCATCGCCTTCTGGAGGCTGATGCAGAATCTGGCCGGCGCGCGCCACTGGGGTCTGCCGGAAAACCTCATCAACCAGACCACCGCCTCATCGTCGGCCTCGATTATTTCTGGTGGGCTGGTGGCGCCCATTCCCGCCCTGACCCTGCTGGGCGGGCCGGCGCCGCAAGGCGTGCAGCTGATGCTCTGGGTGTTTTCGGTGAGCGTGCTCGGCGTGGCGATTGCCGCGCTGCTGCACGCGCGCTTCATTGCCGGCGGACACCTGCCCTTCCCGGAGGGCACGGCCGCGGCCGAAGCGCTGTCGAGCATCCACGGCGACGGCCGCGAAGCGCACAGCCGTCTGCGCTGGCTGGGGCTGGCGGCCGCGGTTTCGGCGACGGTGAAACTGGTGTCGGATGCCGTGGGCACGCCCTTGCGCGCCAGTCTGCCGGGGAGCCTGTCACTGGGCGGCGGCGCCCTGCCCAGCGTGGGCTTCAAGCAGCTCGGCATCGGGCTGGATGGCTCGCTGCTGATGATCGGCTTCGGCGCCATCATCGGCCCGCGTGCGGGCCTGTCGCTGTTGCTCGGCGCGCTGGTCGCCTGGCTGGGGCTGGCGCCGTGGTTGCTGGCCAATGGGCTGGTCACGCCCGGCCCGGCCGATGGCCTGTGGTTCAACGAACTGGTGGGCTGGCTGATCTGGCCCGGCGTGACGCTGATGACCACCGGCGCGCTGGCAAGCCTGTGGCTGGGGCGTCGCCGCACCGCAGCCGGTGACAACGCGGCGCCGCGTGCCGGGCTGCCCCTGCCGTGGCGCTGGTTCGTGCCCGGCAGCGTCGCGGCCGTCTGCCTCACCGTGAGTCTGCAGGTGGCGCTGTTCGACATTGCAGTGATCGTCGCGCTGGCCGCCGTGGTCATGGCGGCGGGACTGGCGATCGTTGCCGCCCGCGTGGTCGGAGAAACCGGCATTCCGCCCATCGGGGCGCTGGGCAAGATCGCCCAACTGGGCGTGGGCGCCATGACACCCGGCACGGCCACGGCCAACCTGATGGGCGCCAACGTCACCGGCGGCGCGGCGGGCCAGACCGGCGACCTGCTCAATGACCTGAAGGCAGGCGCGCTGCTGGGCGCCCGTCCCGCCCCGCTGTTCGCCGCCCAACTGCTGGGGGTGCTGGTGGGCTCGATCGTCGGCAGTCTCAGCTACAGCCTGCTGATTCCCGACCCGATGACCATGCTGCTGACGCCCGAGTGGCCGGCCCCCGCGGTCGCCACCTGGAAGGCCGTGGCCGAGGTGATGGCCGCAGGGGTGGGCGCCCTGCCGCCGCTGAGCCTGCCGGCCGCGTTGATCGGCGGACTGGCCGGGCTGGCACTGGCCTTCTGGCAATTCAGGGCGCCGCCCCACCGGGCGCGCTGGGCACCCAGCCCGGCGGCGCTGGGGCTGGCGTTCGTGATTCCGGCATGGATCGCCTTCGGGCTCTGCCTGGGCGCGCTGCTGGCCGCCGGCGTGCAGCGCCTGGCGCCGCACTGGGCGCTGCGCAACCTGATTGCCGTGGCCGCGGGCCTGGTGGCCGGCGAGTCACTGGCGGGCGTGGCCAGCGCCTTCCAGACCCTGCTCGCAGGCTGAGCCCGCACGCTCAATCCGCCATTTCAGCAGGCACTCAGCGGCGGACACCGAAACTTCGCGCCACCCTGGGCGGCAATGGCCTCGCCAGAGGGCCGATAAAAACAACGACGGTGAACGACGTGTCCGTGAACAAAGTGTTGCTCAGTGCGCTGCCCGCGCTTGCCCTGCTGCTGCCCACGATGGCCGCCGCCGACCGCATCTACACCGACGCGCAGTTGCATTACGTCAATTTCGTGCAGGAAACCGACGGCATGAAAGCGCTGTTCAGGGCCATGGACGAGGCCAACATCCACGACGTGGCGATCATGGGCCTGGGGGTGATCAAGAAGTGGGAGGAGTCCGCGCCCAAGGAGCCTCGCTATTACATGGGCGACGAGGCGCCGGTCTACTACTACAGCGCCACCGACGCGATGCTGGCGCAGGACATTCTGGCCCTGCCCGCCGAGCAGCAGGCGCGCCTGCACCCGTTCATCAGCGGCTTCAATCCCACCGACATGAACGCGGTCAACCACATCGAGATGATGATGGAGATGCATCCCGGCCTGTGGAAAGGCATCGGCGAAATTCTCACCCGCCACGATGACCTGACGGCGCTGACCAAAGGCGAAACGCCGCGCGCCAATCACCCGGCGCTGATGCGCGTTTACGAGTTCGCCGCCAAGCATGATCTGCCGGTCATCCTGCACAGCAACATCACCTCGAAACGCGAAGCCAAACCCATCTACCGCGAAGAGCTTGAAGAGGCGCTGAGCCGCAATCCCGACACCAAGATCATCTGGGCGCACGCCGGCACCAGCGCCGAGATTCACCGTTATCAGGGCCGGGTCGAAGGTCTGTTCAAGATCGTCAGCGACCTGCTGGCGACCTACGACAATCTGTACATCGACCTGTCATGGACGATGCTCGACCCCTATCTGATCCACGACGGCCAGGCCGATTCCGACTGGCTGGGGCTGGTCAAGGCCTATCCCGACCGCTTCATGGCCGGCACCGATCTGGTGGGGCGCTTCGACAACCTGGGCAAGAACATCCACGAATTCGAGCCGTTCCTCGACGCGCTGCCCAACGACGTGGCCGACCGCGTGGCGCGCACCAACCTGCTGGACCTGTTGCCCAAAAGTGACGACTGAGCCGGCCGGTCAGGCCAGGGCGTCGATCAACACCGTGCCCAGCGAGAACATGCCGATCACCGTCACCAGCATGCCCGCCAACCGCGCCATCGCCAGCGCTTCGTGACCATTGATGCGCCGACCGCTGCGTGCCGCAACCGCCGCATAGGCCAGCTTGACGCCGCCCACCGCGACGGCGGCGGCGGCCATGACGATGGCGGTGTCGGGCACCGTGAGCGCACCCAGATTGACAAAGGCCGGCAGAAAGCCCAGATAAAAAAGCACCGCCTTCTGGTCGCCCAGGGTCAGCGCCAGGCCGCTGAAGAAGCTGCCGAACACCGAGGCCGGTGCGACCTCGGCACCGGTTGACACCATGCCGTGACTGCGCCGCCACAGCGCCTGGCCCAACCACACCAGGTAAAGCGCCCCGGCGATCTTGATGGCGACGAAGAACGGGCCCAGCCACTCGATCAGCATCGCCAGCCCGGCAATCGCCAACACGATGAAGAACAGATCGCCCAGCACCACGCCGGCACTGACCCACGCGCCGTGCATGAACCCCTGGGTCGCGGCGCGCGTGGTGACGATCAGCACACTGGTGCTGGGCACCGTCGCCAACACGGCCATGGCGGTGAACAGGGCCGCGATGCCGCCGAAAGAAAGGGTGATGTCCATTTTCGCGAAGGGCCGGCTCAGGCCGCGCCGGGCGTGCGCCAGCCGTCGATCCGGCGGGGCGCGATTGCCTCAGGCCTCAGGCCGAGAGCCCCCCGAATACCGTCGCGCGCCATCGCCCCATGCGCCGGCTTGAATCGCCCCTTCAGCACACACCCCTCCCTTCTTGTTCGGCTGCCGTTCAGGTTCATTAGGCGACATGCGTCGCGCGGACGCAAGCGCCCGGACGTGGTGTCGCTCGTTGACCTGACGCAGGCTACCGACGGGCGATGGAGCCCAACGCCGGCTACCGGCCCACGCTCGCGGAGCAAATCAGCGGCGCGTCACGGTGTCGGCGGCGGCGACGGTTGCGGTGCGCGAACCGGCAAGATGCTCCAACCGTTCCCGGTCCACTGCCGCCAACACGCAGTGCCGCTCGACCCCTCTTGGCTGCCATCACGTCCCCCAGGCTTCAGGGCCTGGGTCCGAAAGGTCGCATCGAATGCGACGTTCGTGGATCTATTCATGAATCGAACGACTCAAGCAGCACCCGATGCTTCTGGCCCGCAAGGGGCACGGCACCGAGGGGGATGCGCTGATCAAAACGCACCAACCGCCCGCCGCGTTGCACCGCCAGGGCCAGCAGAGACAACTCGGTTCGCGGTCGCGGACTGTGAATGTGGGCGTGTCGAAAGTGCGTGGCATCCAGCAGGCTGATGTCATCGGGCCAGAAGGCATGTGCAGCGCCGTTCAATGCTGGGGCGCATGCGCGCCGCGCGGTCTTCGAGGCGACGCACATCGAACCCCAGATCGCCGAACAGGGACTGCCCCGCGTCGCCGGACTTACGCGGCGGCGAAGCACCCACGTCTTTACGCACGCGACCCGCTGCGCTCGGAACTGGACAAAACAGCCGCGTCCGCCAGAACACCGGCCAGGGGCTTGAATCAATACGCGGCCCACCACGTCGCTCAAGGCTGCCAAGCCGCGACGCGTCACCTGCCGCTTAGGGGCCCCTCGACGCGCCTGAGACACAAAAAAGCCCCGCCAAGGCGGGGCTTTGGTTCAACCGGTCAGGCTCAAATCAGAAGTGGTAACCGGCGCCAAGGCGCAGGTCATTGATGTCTTGATCGAACCCGCGGTCACTCAGTTGGGTCATGCGGTAGTCGCCGAAAATGCTGATCTGCGGCGTGGCCTGATACCGGAGCCCCACGAGAAATTCGGGGCCGTCAAGATCATCCAGTTGCACGAAGCCAATGCTGCCGTGGGCGGTGAACTGCGGCGCGAGCCCAAATTCCAGGCCCCCGTGAACGCCGAAGCCATCGTCATCGGTTCCGCCATCACTGTCCACGTTGATGTACTCGAGCCTGCCCACCATATTGACGTTCTGACGCAGCGGCGCCGTCAGCCCGGCTCCGAACCGCAATTGATCAAGGTCGCCAACAAAGTCGTAATCAACCGTCTGATACTCCGCGGTCAGAAACCACTGATCCGCGATGAGGAAGCGCCCCTTGGTGCCGAAGCCGTCCCCTTCAAGATCGCCGCCCCTGGTCTCGATTTCGGAATCGATTACGACGTAACCGTCGATATGCCCCACTGAAGTCTGCTGCGCGCCTGCATGGAATGCGGCCGCAGACAGCACCAGCGCACAGAGTCCCGATTGATAGTGTTTCATGAAAATCTCCTGAGTTTTGTTATCGATCGCCGCCCACTTGCGGACCCCAAAACAGTAGCGCAGCGAAGATGAACGGCTGTCGAAGATACCGCGAATGACGACGGCCGCGCACCAAAATAGGGCGCCATCACGGCACGGATGGACGCGGACCGCCGCGCGCCTTGTGAACCGCGCCCTTGCGCCCTCGACCCCCCGCGCCGGCGGCCCCGCGTCTGCGACCATACGCCTCCCGCCCCCTAAACTCCGCCCCCATGAACTTCAACGATTTCACGCCCGGCCAAACCCTGACGCTGGGGCCGGTGTCGCTCAGCGAAGCCGAGATCATCGACTTCGCGCGCTTGTGGGACCCGCAGCCGTTCCACACCGACCCGCAGTGGGCGGCCAACAGCCGCTGGAAGGGGCTGATCGCCAGTGGCTGGCAGACCTGCGCGCTGACCATGCGCACCGTCTGCGAGGGGCCA
>TARA_R110000822_G_scaffold36077_1_pt1 | contig 21087 bp, 26 predicted proteins | sample TARA_R110000822 | Tara Oceans TARA_R110000822 (sample SAMEA4397666) | marine metagenome | biome: Polar Biome; feature: [SRF] surface water layer (ENVO:00010504); material: water (ENVO:00002006), including particulate matter (ENVO:01000060) such as... | depth 5 m | reverse complement strand
GTTACAGGGGAAGTCTTACCAAAATTACCTTCATTATTTAATGAATTTTTATAAGGATTTCTAACAAAACCTCCACTACCAACTCCTGCTCCTGGGTAAGGATTTGGAGACCATTTATTTATTTGTTGTCCAGTGTTTCTACTTCCATTATATCTTATATTAGTAGAAGATAATTGGGTGTAATTAGATTCAGGTACAGTTGCTCTAGTAGCACTTTCACTTACCACTGCTTGGTAATTAACAGGTATAGTTTGTGATGTTTGATAATCTAAATCTTGTAGAAATGGGTTAGGTCTTTCTGTTGAAACATTATTTAGTAAAGGTTGACAATCCAATGCTAATGAAAAATTAGATGAAAAGTAAGGTTCTAAAATCGTATCAATACTTGAAGTAGCTGTAGCTGCTGAGGAAGTAACAAAAAATGTTGAGGAATTGAATGAAGCTGTTGTGAATATAGAATTAGCAGCGTCTCCATTTAATCCTAGAAAATATATATCACCTGGTCTAGATGATGTTAAATTAAATTCTAAAGTAAAAGGAGTACCAACACCAGGATTAAAAAAAGATGGAAAGGTGTATAGGGTTTCAATTTGAGTAATTGAAGTATTATTAATATTATCTCTATTCAAACTTAAATAAGCTCTTTCTGTTTGAACAACAATATTTCCAGTTGCTTTTAAATATAAATCCTTTTGAACATAAGTATTAAAAATATATCTTCCTGTAGTTAAATCATAAAAACCATAATCTTCTCCAAAACTTGCGGTTATTGGAATTTGGGTTAGGAATTTTTTTGCATTTCTTTCAGAATAATAATTATTACTACCATCAATGGATCCTGTAAAATCATAATTTAATTTACCATATAAATCTGGTGAAGCAGTATTAGGAATTAAATCATATAAATAAAATGTAGGTTTTTCTGTTACTGTTGTAAATTGGTATGTTATATTATTAGGTGTTTGAGGAATAGTAATTTGAGTTAATGATTCTAAACTAACTGATTGATCCTTACCTGTATTATCTATTTTTGGGATTTTTAAATATAAAGAACCTGAGGGGTCTGCTTTAGGACCTGTGATGCTATTATATAAAATAGAAAGGTATCCATCTAAAGGTTGGTTATTATCACTTAACCAAGAACTTTTAACTGCTGAAAATCCATCTGTGTCAGAAACTCCCACATGATAAAATCTAACATAATAAGGAACAGGGGTGGTAGATACATTTTTAAATTCATCACATTCACTATTTAATTCACCATTTGTAATTAACATAGTTGAACCACTAAATTCACCATTGTAAAATTCGGCTTGGTCATCTTGGATTTGAGGAATTGAACCTGAAAGTGTAGAATTTGAATAAGCCCAACTTTGAGTTAAGTTAAAAGCATTATCAGGGCCTACTCCTAATGTTCCTGAAGGTGAAGTAGATACACTATTAAATATATTTAACATCCCACCTGGACCACCTTCTATGTCTCCTATATTAATTGAACCTGTTAGGAGTATTTCTTCTCTTTCTACTTGAGGTTGTGGATATTTATTTCTTTCTAATAAATGTTGTTTTATTACGATTCCAGATGCTAAACTTGTTCTTGCAGGGATAAAATCCTTAATCATTTTGAATAATGAATTATCAAAGAATTTTATTAGTCTAACAAAATCTACTAAATCGTAATTTTTAATATATTTTTCAAAATAAGCTTCACTTAAATTATTTAATTCAGGATAGTAATCTAATGATGAAGATCTTTGTCTTGGATCCCCTATGTAATCTCCTAAGTTAAAATAACCAAGTTGTGATACTATGTCATCATTAATTTCATTTTGAGGTGAAAATGCTACTTCTAAGTAATTAATGTTATCTGTATATGAAGCACTAGCTTCTGTTTGTTGGGTTACTCTCCTGAAAGTAGATAATGTATCTCCAGTTGGTACCACATTATTCTCATATCGTACTTTATCAGTAATCCTATTTTTTATGCCTGCGGGAAATTGGTCTAAGAAATAGTATTCCGTATTTGGTGTAAAGGAAGGTGATTGTGAGAATGTGTAATCTGAATTCCCAGTAGCAAATGATTGAGATATAACCCATGAACCCGTTATTTTAGGGTGTGTTGATTCTTGGGTAGTAGATGTTGAAGTATCTAATTCACTACCTAAAGATGCTCTAAAAGCTAATTCATTAGGTGATGAATTTATTGAATTACCTTCTATAGATAAAGGATTCATTATATAATCCTTAAATATACTTTCACTTGTAGTAGGAACGTAATATCTTATTTCTTGTAATGAACCTGAAAAGTTTGAATAACCTGTATAAGCATTAGCAAAAGATGAAGTAGCTGGTGCTTGAGTCCATCCTGTTGATACAACTTTTGATCCTGAGGCGTAGTATCCTAATGATGTACCATCATTCCCATTATATATTTTATTTCCCGAATATAGGGAAGCAGAATCATTTGAATCTACAGTTGCCATTACTGACCACCACCCACCATCAAAAAATGGTAAATAAACACTAGAAGATTCACCTATGGAATTTATATATTTTAAGGTACCATATTGATAATAAGGATCTTTTATTGAGCCACTATACGAACCACTTGTTAAACCCGAACCTGTATATTCTAAAACAATAGAGGATTGAGTTGAAACACCATTATCTAAATTCCATAAAGATTGAGAATAGTTGGTAGGGGGTGAATTTTCAGCTTTAAATCTAAGTTGGATAGTTCTAGGATTTTTTGTAATTCCTCCTGAAAAATCACTGCCGTTAACTGCCCAACGGGTGCTTAAATAATTTGTTCCTTGTGTATTAAAAGCATAATTAAATTTATTAAAATAGTAATCATAATCGTTTTCATTTGCCTTATCTTTACCGCCGAATTCAGATATTCTAAGGATAGTATCAGGTATACCATATGAAGTTATCAACGCTCGTAACCCTGCTATAGTTCCCTTTGATTTGAGCAGGTAAGGAATATTATGGTAAATTCTTTTATATAATGATTTATTAACATCATCCATAGGGATAATATCATTTGAAGCAGATATTAATGTATCTACAAATTCAAACCCAGTTGGAGCAGGTAATGAACTTGTTATTTCAGGGAATGGAAATAAAGAACCCTCAGGTGTTAATCCTAAAAAGGCTGTGTATAAATCACTATTTGAAAAATTATTTTGGTATAGTTTAACACCGAAATCCTTTATAGCATCTGAAACTAAATCTTTAGACACACCAAAATCTAACCTGTTATCTGCATTATATTTTTGTGTAACATCTTTAGTATACAACCAAACATTATCATAATATTGGGCTACCATATCAACAAATAATTCGTATGGTTGATTGGATGAATCTTCTCTTAAATACTCAGGTATTGCCTTTAGTAGTTGGTCTTTATTAGCGTTGTCATAATTTGAAGCAGATAAAAGTAAATGACCATAGTTTGAACTAGCTTCATTTACACTTCCAAACCAGTTTAAAACTTCAGTACTACCTGTTGTAGCTAATAAGTATGGAGGTGAAGTTGTGGTTTTAGGCCATGAATAAGATGAACCACTATTATAATATAAAAAATATTCATACCTATCAAAGTTTTTAGTTATGTCACTAATTTTGCTTTGAAGTATTGTAGTACTAGTTGCAGAGCTAGTTACATCTGTTAGGTTCGCTATTGAAGATGAAAATCCTTCTATTAGTCCAACTTTATAGGAAAAATTTTCTAAACGAGTTTGTGCTGAACTGAAATGGATAAAATCTGAAAAATCAGTATAATCAACACTAATTGATAATGAACTGGAGTCCATTAAACTATTTAATTGATCTAAAGATGAGGTTGGAGATCCTGAAATTAAATCTGTATAAGATAGATTTAAAGTTGAATTGTTAACTTGATCCTTAATTGGAATATTATAATTAGGACCTGATAGTTGGGTAAAATCTATAAATTCAATTGGTTGGGGTGGAAAATTTACATTAAATGCCTCTGGTTCATTTAAAGTAGTAACAACCCATAATTCGTCTTTTAAATTAAATTGAGTTGGTAATGGCTCGTATAATTTAATTAATATAGTAGGATCATTAGTAGTAGCATTTTTTAATTGGATATTGTTGGCTATAATTAAATCATTAGAACCAAAATTCAAATAAAAATCTACAAAATAAGTGCTTTCATCTCTAAATTGAATGAAATTATTTGTTTGTTCAACTATGTCTAAATTAGATAAAATATTACTATCTAATCTTATTTCAGTTCTATCTGAAGATATTTCTTGAATGAAAAGATTAGTATTAGGATCACCTACTTGTTTTGTTAAAAAATTATAAAATGAGATATATTCACCTTGATCAAACCCTTGATTCTCGGTATCTTCTCCTGGTGATATGTTGAATTGGGAGATTTCATTATTTAGGGCAGCTTGCCCATCTGCTAAAACCGTGTATGAGTTATAATTTAGAGTAGAATATAATAAAGTTTGATTATTATCATAAATAAAAAATTCAACATAGCTTGAACCTGTTAAAGCAGTAGTAACATCAAATTGAGAAATTAAATTTTCATCTTGAGGTTCGTAAGACTGTAGGGTTAGATTTGTTGGATCTATTCTAGTTACTGTTGCCATTATGTTGATGGATTTTTAGTTTTTACCCCAGCTAATTGTTGTTGGGATTCTAATAGTTCTTCTCTTAATTGAGCTATTTCTTTTTGTAATGCTTCTACTAACCCATTTACCTCATCAAATGCTATATATTCAGTGCTTGATTTTATTAAAAATTCATGAGAATTAGTCTCACCTAACTCATTTATTTGATAAAATAAAGTATTATACATATCAAAAAACTCTTGAACTGTGGGTTGTTCATCTATTTGTTCTTGAATAGTTTGAACCCCCAATTGGGTAAAAGAGGTGGAAATAGTTTTCTCATAATCTCTTTTATTAAAAACTTCTTTATTTAAATCTATATTTTCAGCCATTAAAATCCATTTACTATTTTAAAGTAATAATTATCATCTAAAATTAAAGTTGAACCATTTATATTGGTTTTAACCATTATTTTATAATATCTTTCAGGTTCTAAACCATTCATATATACATCAAAATAATTCCCTTCACTATCAGAACTCATTTGTGTATATGTTGTATCGAAATTTACAACAAATTCGTTGGTATCCAAATCTTTTATAGCATAATATGAAGATGTTGGTAAATAATTTGTTCCTGTGAATAAAGAAGATGTGGTCCATACTGGAATTGGGTACTTAGGTGCTGAATTAAATCTAAACCTATTTACACTTTGTGGAGTAAAGATTCCTGGGTTTTCAGCTAAAGCGGTTACTAAATTTGTTGTTGTAACAATACTTGCAGTTGCGGAACCTGTTAACACCGTGCTATAATCCTGCCATTTAAATTGTAATTCTGGTGGGTAAATGGTGTTTGTATCAACACTATAAAACTGCATTACAGGTTGTATTTGGGTATTGGAATTAAATTCAACTCCATTTTCCCATTTAGTTATAAATCCATAGTTAGGTAAAGAAGAAGAAGGATCAACTCCTAAAGAACTACTATACCAATTTTCAACTATAGTTTTAACTCCTATCTTTAAATCTTTTTCACTTCTAGTATCAAATGATTGGGTTAAAGCATATAAAGTACCATCAGATCCACTATGATACCAACTTCCACCCCCTGCAGCTACATAAGTAGGGTTATATGAACTTGTAACATAATGATTAGTAGAATCAGAACCACTACCTGACCAAGCAATTGAATTTAAAAAATTAGGTGAATACCAAGAGGCCCCATCTGTAGTTAGGGGTTGGTTTAAATAAGTACCAGTTCCATTATACCAAGATTGGGCTATAGGGTGTACAGATAAATCTGTTGATTCAACTATACCCTGGGCTGTTGCTATGTAAGATCTAAAATCAACATCCCATTGTTTTGTTCCAATTTTATTGTTGATGACATCCTCAATTTCAGATTGTACAAATTCTGTTAAAAATCTAGCTGCTTGAGGATTAGTGTCTACAGCAAAATTTAAATTTGAAATTTGTGAGATAGCATCTATCCCTGTATTCATATTTGGGTAGAATGAATATAAGGTTGTGTCTTTATAAGGGAATAATTTATATATAGCCATGTTTTAATTTTATAATGGTACTACTCTACCTTTAATATCAGAATCTGGATATTTAATTTCAAATATGCTTGGGTCTAATGAGGGGTATATTACTTGGTTTTGTGTAGCAGAACTTATATCATAAGCGTATTGTGAATACCCTGAAGATGTTCCTGCTTTGTTTGTTATTTTAATATCTTTTACGGTTTGAACTCCTGGAATTTTATCTAGTCGTACAAATAAATCTCTAACTAAAATAGGTTGATTAATTTGCCAATTATCTCTAGCAAAATAAGATTTTAATGAATTAATACATGATAATATAACATCATTATTGTTATAATTAGGTAGTACTATGATTTCAAAATCTAAGGCGATGTTTATAATAAATCCATTTCTTACTTCAATATTATCTCCTATTATTCTATATTGGGATAAATATGTTCTTAAATTTTTCTTTAAGGTTTGGGTTGGAACCGAAAACTGACCTAATGAATTTTGAGATAAAGCCCATAGATTTAAAGTTTCAATAGTAGAAACTTGTTCATCTGTTAGTTTAGGTTTTTCAATATATGCCTTAGCTATAGTTCCATATTCAGGAGGCATACTTAAGGCTCTAACTATATAATCATCCAAAGTTACTGATCTTTGTTGGGCAGAAATAGTTGATATAGTATTTTGTCTAATTTCTTCAGTTGTGTCTCCTGCCTGGCCTCCATCTGCCGCTCCTGGGTTGTTAACTGCTATTGAGCCAAATATATAGTTAGCTGTTGTAGAGTTTAGATTTGGGTTGTTAAATTTTAAATTAGTTGTATTTAAATTAGATAAATCACCACTAGGAACATTAGCTCCAACTCCTCCACCTATTAGGTATCTAACAGTTAATGTAATACTTGAGGGAGAAATTCCATAAGTATTTGTAAATAGAAAATTTGTAGGTGAGTAAGCAGTTGTTAATTTATTTTTTTCGAATGGTAAACCTATACCCACATTGTTAGAGTTAGGGGTTATGGTTTCATCAACGTCATTTGGGTTTCCTGCTCCAAATTGGATTTGGAGGTTAGTATTTGATGTAAAACGGGTTGCAAAACGTCTTTGTACTTTTTTAAGTTGGAGTAAATAAGGAACATCACCCACATCAACCACATTATTAGGATCATTTGTGTTGGTGTTTTTGATGTTATCATAAATCATTTCTTGTGCTAAATAATCTACTTCATACCAAGTGTTACCATCTGAATCTATTATATCTAAAATACCTATTATATTGTTAGCTGTTATGTCAATTGTTTGGAATTGTTCAGGGGCTCCGAATGTAAAGGTTTGGGATGTTATTGTAGCAGAAATAGCATTTCTGGTTTTCTTTAAAAGATAATATTGAGGTGTGTCTCCTGATATTTGGTAAATAGATATTTCTGTAGGATCATTTGAACTTGAAACTGCAAAATTACATTGGTCTTCCATTAAAAAGTTAACTGTTGAGTTCAAAGAGGATGCAACGGTACTATTTTCCCCAATAGTAAGAGCATAGTCATAATCAGGAAGATAAGTAGAACCTGATAATTTAGCAGGAACTTGTTGAAATAGTTCAATAGTTGCTTGGGCCGCTCCTGTTGTTTTTGGTTTATAACCGAACATATAAGCTAACTCATATTGGTTATTAGTTTGTCTTGCAAATTGGGTAAATGTTTCTTGTAATTGATTATCTAAATAAAAAGACATTACATCACTTACATAGGAAGCTTGTTCCATAAACATCATACCAGGTGATGTAGGAGAAAAATCGTTGTAAGTATTTGGGAAATAAGTTTTAGAAAACTCAATTAACCTCGCTCTAACATCGGAAAAGTCTCTATTTAAATATTTTACGTCTCTGTCTACTATGGCCATTATTTAAAGTCTATTTCTAAAGTATCACTAATGTTAGTGTTTACAACACTATATGTTAATGATACTGTTATTGTATTTGTATCTTCTTGTCTTAATATTTCTAAATTTCCTATAGTAACATTGGGGAAAAATATACCCAAATCACTAGATATTCTTTCTTCTAAAAAATCTAAATTATCGGTTGTAATTTGTTCAAATATAAATGATCTTAAACCCCCACCAAAACTTGGATTAAGTGGTCTTTCTCCTGAATTGGTCAGGAAATAGTTAATTAAATTGTTTTTAATAGCAGCGGCTGTAGTATAATTGGGTCTAAATACAGCAGGACCACTAAAAGGAATATCTACTCCTACAGCGGCACTTTTATTAAAGTCAATTGGATATATTTGTTGGGCATCAAAGGGCATTATCTAAACTTTCATTAAATTCATTATTTGATCCATTCCTACTTCTCCACCAGGTAATTGCCCATTTGCAGATGTTGTATCTCCTGCGCCTTGGGGGTTGAATTTTTGTACATCCTTGCTTGTGTAATTTAAAGCGGTTTCATCTAATACATCCATATACTTTTGTCTTGTTTCCATTGAAGACAATTGAGGAGTTGTAGATATAGGTGGTGGTGTATTTGTTTTAGGTATTCCTAACTTACTCTCATTTATAACTTGCTTAGGAGATTTAAGTGCTTCTAATAGAATTTCCTTTAATTCATCTTGGATAGCTTCTTTAACCGCATCCTTAATCATTTTTTTCAATTCGTTTGCTTTCATGTTGTGTTTTTTATAAATATTATACTTTTATGCTTTTAAATCGTTTTGTTGGATATAAAATACTAATTCGTCAATTAAAATTTGATCATTAGAACTATATGAGGGTTCACCTTGCAGCATTATAATTCCTTGGGAATTTCGAGCTACTGCTCTTCTCCTTTTTAATTCTTCATTAACATCACCCTCTACAGCTATAACACTCATTTCAAAATCATTTACATTAGTTACTACTGGGGATAATTGTTGTGATTGTTCTTTAGTAGATAATAATAAGTCATCTGTTAATTGTTCTTGTGGTAATGCTCCTTCTATAGCACATTTCCCTATAGCTTGGTCTAATAGAGCCAAATAAGCTAAAACTTGTTGTAAAACAACTATTAATATACTTAAAACTATTAAAGTGGTTGAAGTAATTGATTTGTATTTTTTCAATTGTATCTTTATAGCTTCAATAGGGGTAGCAGTACTACCAGGAGCGCCAGGAATTGAAGAAGCTGCTATTAATATTGGTAAAAGTGCTTCAGCTACTGTTAATAAACCATCTACAGATGCAACTCCAATCCTAACACCTCTTAAAAAATTATAGATATTATTTAAAGTTTTAACTAATTTATTTTTTTTAGCTATTTGTGCATTTAATTCATCTAAGTTAGTAGGGCAAGTTACATTTACATCCCCGAATTTTTTTGTTAATGCTTCGGATGCTTTAGTTATACCAAAAGCGGCTAATTGGGTTAAAACTGCAGGTAGTAAAACTGTTTTAATGTTTGTTATTACCTGATTCATAGCTTGTTGTTTAGCCATTTCAAAATCAGTTTTGGATAATTTTATAATATCAACTTGAGGTTTAGGTAAAGGAAGTTCTTTGGCAATATCATCTTTTAAATCTGCTTTGGTCGATTGTAATTGTATGGGACCTAAATTATTTTTAATTGTATTATCCCCATTAAAGGGTTTTATTCCTGATTTGGTTCCATATCCTTTAGAAGATACACTTATATCAAATAAACTACCACTAATATAATCTCCATCTAAAATAAAATCTCCTGTGGTTTGGGATGTTGTATTATTTCCTAAGGTATCTTGTATAGTAGCTCCTGGTATGGGTGAATTTTCATTATCTATAACTGTTCCTTGAGTTTTATATCCAAGAAATCTAGTTGCAGACTCATCTGCAGAAGATACTATTTTAAGAGTACCAAAATCTATAGTATCTGTTTTTAAAGTATCTAAATATTCTTGTCCTAATTTTAAGGCTTCTACTTTTAAAGTTTCATAATTAGCTTCTATAATATTAGAAGTACCTAAAGTATAAGTTTTTACATATCCTTCAGGGAAATTAATTAATACTATTTCTCCATAATAACCATCATTTCTAGCAGAAAAAGATATGGTACCTCTTATTTCACTACTATCAGCAGCTACTTGATATGTTGGGGTATTATCCATTATATAGTTTTACTTACTTTTGATTTAATATTTACTAAATCTTTTTGAACATTATTTAATATGTCTCTAGTAGTTCTAGCGGTTATTGCAGTAGCACCATCAGGAGTAGCAACACCCCCGGGCCATAATTGTTGTACTTCCATTACATTTACTAAAGTAATTAAAGCGTCTATTACTTGGGTTAAATTTTTATATAAAGTTTCTCCTTTAACTAAAGGTTCAGTAGCATCTTTACTACCTAATTTAATATTACCCGCAGCCACAATGTAATTTTTTGAGTTAAAATTTACTGAATCATTTGAAGATAATCCAATTGATTTTTCAGCACTTAATAAGACACTATCAGTTTTAGCATTAAAAACTAATCTATCAGAATTAATTATAACTTGGGGTTTAGTATATTGTGAAGGTACTTCTGGTGGAGATTTATATGAATTATAATTTTCACTAGCTACTTGAATAGGAATTTTTTGGGTAGATGTTTGGTAAATAGAAGATAAATCTGTATTAATATTTTCTGTTATTGGAATCCAACCTTGAGGAGATACATTTGTAGGTTGACCATTTCTAATAATAGTAATAGGGTCACCATTTTCTCCAGTTGAAGACCAATCATTTAAAGCATCTGAATCAGTAGGTTTAGCAGTGCTTCCAAATCTTAGACTATTACCCCATCTACCTTGATACATAATATCTCCTGCAAAGGGTAGTAAGGGGTGAATATTAACAATTTCTTTTTGATTATCTGGAAATGTGTTTTGTGAAGGGTTTAAAGGACTATTTAAATTAATTTCGGTGGATTCATCTGTTACTCTTCTAACTGAGCCTGCTTCGGTTTGCTGGTAATCTTTTTGTTGATATGAAGGGAGGTTATTAGTAGGAATAGGATTAGGAAGAGCATTTTGGTGAGGGTGATTCCAAATACTTAGTGGAGATAAATAATAATAATTAAAGGAAGGTTGTTTTTCATCTAAATTATTACTGGGTCCTCTTAATATAGTTATAATTTCATTTATTAAAGGGAAATTTGACAATTGAGGGAAGAATGAAGTAGCTAATTGGGATTGAGATTGACCTCCAATACTGAGTGGGATGTTGGTATTATCTTTAGATGTTGTAAGAGGTTCAAATATTACAGTTCCTATTCCATTCCACCCCCCATAATTATTAAATTGGGGATGGTCTTGGTTTAAAATTATATCTGTTACTCTACCATAAAAAATTATTTGGTCATTTTGGGGGGTGTTTTTTGAATCACCAACCGCCCCAATAACACTAGATATTCCAAATTGATTTATCATTATAGTTGGTCGTCTTTTTTAGGAGGAAGTTGTAGATTTTTTATATCTTTTAAAAGTTGATCTTTCTCATCATCACTTATCCCAAACCCATCTTGCTCATTTCCTTCATTAGCAAATATTCTTTGGAATATTGTAGCAACCTTAATAAGTGCCTCATCATTTTTAATACCTAATTCCATATATTCTTTAATTAAGGGTACTATCATAGTAGCATCACCTATATCTTCAATCAGAGGTTTTAATTCTGATATAAGGGATGAGATTTGTTTTTCCTTCTTGTGCTGATTATCGTATATTTCTTTTAGTAAGTTTGAGTAGGTTTTTTTCCCAAATACTTTTTTATCTAAATGGCTCATATTTATAAAGTTATTGTTGACTATAAATATGAGGAGTTAGTTTCTTTCAAAAACTATACACCCTGTTTCTAGGAAATATATGTAGCTTTCTTTAAATAAGTCATATAACCTATTTGCTATTTTTGTTATTTTTGGGGTTTTTGGTTCTAAACCACTTTGGGCCATTATTTCTCTGATGTAAATATATAATGCTTTTTTATTGAAAATTTCAATGTTTTCCCTTTTTCTAAATAATTCTAGTATGGCATCCGCTATTTGAGCATCATTTCCTTTAGGGAAGAATTGGGTAAATCTATCCTCAACGTAAATAATATACTCATCTATAAAATTTGAAAGATTATCTACAACCCTTTCATCATCTAAATTATAGGTATATGTTTCGTCTTTATACAAATCATCTACGGGAGCCATTTTTACCTTTTTAGCGTAATTTTTATTGTTGTATATTATTAACCAATTTTTAACTATAGTACCAAAATATGAATACGCCTTTGCCCCATTTTCAGGGTTAAATAGATGCATCTTAGTTAGAAGAAAAGTTATAACCTCATGTTGAAGGTGTTCTATCTCATCTACTTCAGTATAATAAAATTTAAAGGTATGAATTATATTTTCTGTTAATTTGAAAAATGGATAATGGATTTCATCCCTATAGATGTCACTTCTAATTTTAGGGTTAGGTTCATTATTATACCTAACTATAGCTGCCTCAGTATCTGAAGTGAAGTAGTTTTTAGATTTTGCTCTTCGTTTTTTTGCCACAATCACTTTAGTCTTTTTACTTTAAAATCGTTTAAAATATCTTGAATTTCTTGTATTGATTTGAAAAACTGTCCTACTTCGTCATCTGCTTTAAACACTCCGCTATGGTCAATTTCTTTTAATTTTTTATCTGATGCTTCTATTACTTTTGAAATCTTATCTAAATATTCAAGATAACCAACAAGAAAATCTTCTTGTTTTTCATTCTTTTTTAGGAGATTAATAGTCGTAAATAAAAGAATTATGACTATAACTGATATTATGGTAATTATTATTCCTTCGATCATAATTTATTTAATATATTTTTTAAACTTTCACTTTTAATTGAACCTAAAGCTTTGGCCTTGGCAGTTACCTTGTTTGTAACTTTAAAATTGGTTTTTGGTTTAACATCTTTGTCAAACTTTGGTAACCATTCTTTTTCAAATTCTATTCTTGCTGCCATCATATCCGCCTGATGTAGTATAAAGGGTAAAGAAGTACGAGGTTTTTGCTCAGGCATCCATCCTTTTAAATATTTATCATTTGCTGGATCATATAAACCGTCATGAGTTTGGATAGCTACCATTTCATTAAAATTGTATTTAATGTCGTGGGATTGTAATAAAAACAACCCTCTATCTGGTACGGAAGCAAATGGTACTTTAGTATTAAACATATAATCTTCACCTAACTTATCCTTTCTCCATTTATCTGTTTGAGGGATATATGAATCTTGTTCTTCATCACCCATTTTCCCTAAGTCATGGTTAATAGCGGAAAACACTAATTCTTCCTCAGTAAAGGTAGACATATCACATCCTTCTGATTTCCAAAGTTCTGATTGTTTAAGTGCACATCTAACTACTCTATTAACATGGTCAATGTATCCACCTGGGAATGAGTTATGGTACTCCTTTTTATGAGCAGCGGGCATTAATACAAGACGATCCTGATATTTGTTATAGAATTCCAATAACTTATCTTTCCTTTCTCCTGTAATATGTACTTTAATATTATCAAGGAAAACATCCCAATTAGCTTTAATATTTTCTGCTGTCAATTCCATATTATCCTTCTCTTTCTATTATATCAGTTAAATCCTGGAGGACTATGGTTATTTCTCTTTGGGTACTATTAATTGCATCCCTTGTACCTCCTCTGTGAATATTCATATCCAGTTTCTTTAATAAACCTTGTATTTTTTGAAGGCGGTTTTGGGCTAATTTCTTATTTCTCATTTTGTATTGTTATTGTTATTATTAATATTAGACGGAGTATTATTGACCAATTTTATCACCTGTTACCAGGTCACGTTTTTTATTTCTTATGTTTTAAGGTTTCTAACAAACCCGTATTACCAATATACGAGGTTAGGATTTGGGAGCCAAATTATCTTCAAGGAAAAGTTGAATTGTTTTTAAGAGTGCGCATTTTTCATATTCTTCATAACCTTCAAAGTAATTAATCGCTAATTTTATAGCAGTAATAAAATATTCACTATTTCTAAGTAATAAACTTTCACTCCAAAGTAAATCATTTAAATCACAATTTTTAATATAATCCCAAGCTCTATTATAAGCCATAAATTCGCCAGCTTCTTCAATTTCTTCTATATTAAATTCCTCATTGGATTTTTTAAATAGATTTACAACTTGGTTTTTTACATTATTATGGTTTAAAATCATTTTCTCAAACATTCCTATATAATATGGAGGTGTATCTTTAAATTCATTAAAATCTAAGGTATCACCCATTATCTCCCTGATTGGGGATTTAAATTCATCATCATCACTATTATTGAATAAATTAAATATGCGGTTAATATCCATACCAATAAATATCAGAACTCCCTTCTAATATGGCAAATTATTTTAAGGAAAAAAAAAGCCCCCATTTGGGAGCTTATAACATTTGATGATATAGTAACTTAGGAAACGTATTCTAACGCCAAATCAAACAATTCTTCATTAACTTTGATGTCTTGTTTGAAATTCTTAATTTCTCTAGCTTTTCTAGTTTTACCAGCTGCTTGGTATTCGAAATCACCTTCAATTATTTTTTCTTGAACTACATTAAATATTGACCATAAATCAGAACCTCTATCTTCTTCACGAACTGGATTTAGTAATTCAACAACATCAATTTTAATTCTTTTTAACTCATCCTCTGTGAATCTTGTATTTAAAGCTTTTTTAGCAAAATCAACCGCTTTTTCTTGGTTTAACTCTGTGGCTTTCATGTTATTCATTGATTCAACAGTTAATGGTAATTGCTCAACAATTTCTTTAATTGTAGCTTGAACTTTACTAAAATCATATCCCATATGTCTAACTCTAACTGAACCAAACTCTTTAGTGCTAATTACTAACCCATTTTCACAAATCATTCTAAACAATCCAGCAGTAAATGTAAATGCATTTTTAGCATCATGACTGTTTGTTAATAATATTTGAGGAAAAACTGTATCACCATCAGCTCCATTAATAACCACCTCTTCATTCCTAAAAACTAATAGGTGTTTTTGGAAACCCTTAGTCCCATCTGTTCTTGCAGCAACCTCTTTTGCATCCGCAACTTTCCAACCTAAAATCTCCATGTCATCAATTACACGTTCAGTTGGAATATGAACATAATGTTTTGACACCTCTTTTGATGGTTTTTCTGAAAAAACACTAGGTGCTAAACTTTTAATATTCTCTTTACTTAAATACTTGTTATTTTCTAACTCTAACATAATTTATATTATTTATTTATTTTTTAATTGCTCGAACCATTCGAACGCCGTAAATATACGAACAGTTCCTGTGGACTCCAAGTCTCCTGCGCAGGAAAGATGGGGGAATGTGAATTACTTTTAATTGAGAATAAACGCATACTACTTATTACCCACGATTTACGCGGGAATTACGTAGTAATGTTGTAAACGCGCGTAAAATGCGTTTTAATGCGTATCTTTTTTGGTGTTTGTAGCAATGGTATTGATAGAGTTGAGACAATGTTCCTTATCCATTTTATCTAACATATATCTTAATATCTTCCCCGCAATTGATAATGTCTTATCTCTTTGATTTTTTCCAATTACGGAAGAAATGGTTTCTTTTGGATTTCCAAATTTGTATCCTCCATTAATTATAAAAATTCCATCAAAAAATTCGGAACCATTTACATTAGCAAAAATATCTATTTCTCTGGCTGTTCTATAAAACCACACCACAAGCATTCTTTTATTACCTGTAAATAGGTATTTTATAATCATAAATAAGGCAACAAGGGGGAGGAGGAGGTATAAAAGGGTTATAGAAATAATTAAAATAACTAACTCAATCATATTGTCTTTATATCTTTTACTTGATGTAAATTAAATTGGATTTTAGGGAATGATTCTTTAAAAACATCTCCTTCTTCTTCCATGTCTTCATCATCTTTTTCATAATACCAATTAACTACAATATTATTTGGGGAATTAACAAAATCCCTTACCATAAAAAAAATATACTTTTGTGAAGTAGAATTCATCATTTCTAAAGCTATATTAATAGTTATAACTTCATCTTGTAAATACCTTAAACAATTATTAATTTCTTCTAAAAGGGGTTGATAAAAGTATCCTGGGTGTTCTGGATATGACAATCCTTTTATGTCTAGGATACATTCTACTTTATCTAAAAAAATGTATGGAGTATTTCTTGTTTTTTCTATTTTCATTATTCCTTAATAAATTTTCCAATTCCATTATTTTTATTTGTTTTATCGCTAACAATATAACTTCCATTTTTAAATTTACTTATGTCTATGTCTATGTTGAAATCCTCCCCCATATAAAACTTCTTAAATACCTCTTGCCCATTTATGTCATATATTCTAACATCGTGATTGAAGTATGTACCATCTTGGTCTGCAACCTCTAAATGTATTACATCTATTGCTGGGTTAGGTTTTATTTTAAGCTGTATAGTATTCAATGGTCTAAAATTAACTGAAATAGGTGGGAAAATTTCAAGATTACCATCATAATCAACTTGTCTAAGTCTATAATAAGAAATTCCTGGTAGTGGGAATCTATCCACATAAAGGTATTCCATTGTTATATTTGAGTTACCATCACCTGGTATAGCTCCTATCATGTTGTATTCAAATCCATCAGAACTTCTTAAAATGTGATACCATTCATTATTTACTTGTGACTCCACTGTAAAATCAATTTGAACTTCTTGATTCATTTGGCAAGCTTCAAAAGTTGTTAATGTTATAGGTAAAGAAGTCCCACTTCCTGATCCTAATAAAAAGAAATCATCATACCAAAATTCTTCACCATTAGAATTAGCTTGAGTGTATATGTCAACTGCTATTGAAGTTGTACCTAAGGGAAATATTAACTCTACTATAGACACACCATCACCCGTTAAAGTTCTATCACCTCCACCACTTGGGGCGTAAGCGTCTATATTGCCATCTACTACTTTTGATACAGTACTAGAATTAAAACCCCAATAAGCATTGTTATTACCCTGGATTTGTATTTCCCCACTAAATGCCCCACCATTAATAGAAACTTGAACCTCTAAGAAATCATTAGCATCTATCCCACTGGTATTCCCCGTTGAAGTTATCCTAGGTGATGCAACATGGAATTTAATTTTATGTTCTTCATTTGGATCTAAAGTATCTATAATTGGTAAAGAATACCAATTGAATTCTACTCCAGAATTATTATTTCCAGTACCATAAAAATAAGCTGATACGGGAGCTGAATATGATATGTTACTTGCAAAACCAGTGTTTGAAGTATTGTTCCACCAATTTCCAGCCCAATTGTATTTCTCCATACTGTCGTAAGCTATTGTATCGTTAAACGTTTGGCTATTTACTTTATTACAAGAAAAAACCATTAATGTTAATAGTGATGCATATATAGCAGCATCTATTATTATAGATATTTTACTTTTCATCATGTGTGTGTTTATTATAAATATTACTAAATTTAAATGAGCATAAAACCCAAGGATTAAAATAATTAATTCCCTTAATCCTATTGAATTTCTCCAATACTTTTATTTTTCTCAATTAATATTCTAATATATAATTCACTATCGAAGTGATCCCAATAGGACATCCAATCCCCTATGTTAGAAATGTTGCTCATAAGTCATATAAAAAATGATTCATCGTAAATATACGAACAATACTTCCAATATCCAAACATGCTTCATTATTCTATTATAAATATATGATAAGCATCTACAACCTTTATTTCTCATATTATTTTTTACCATCACCCTGCTCTCCACAATCACACCCCAACATAAAATCCGTATATATTAAATCGTTTAAAAACCTCTTTATTTATTAATCTGGATCATCAAATAATGTTTTTAAACGTGGGAATGTTAATGCCTTAGGATCCTTTATATCTCTCCCTCCTGCATGTCCCATCTTCATTTCAAGATAGTTCCAAGGAGATATCCAACCTGTTTTTTCTGCTAATTGAACTGCAAGATCAAAAGGTTTTATAGGTGCTAATAAAGTAACATTGAATTGGGGAGAAGAGTATCTACCTTCCATATCACCTCCATCTGTTACTGTATAGTCTCCTTTTGGGATAATTTTAATTCTATCCATGAAATCCCCAATTCCTGATATATTTACTGAACTATGGTCTTTATACCTTTCTTCGGCTTTTGTTCTAATTGGATCATCATAGATCTTAGAGATTTCTTCTTTGATAATTTTGCGTAGTTGCGATTTTTTCATCTTATTTTATTTTTTTAATATCATAAAAATCAATTGTTTCTACAGCATCTTCTATAGCTGTTTGTAAGTCTCCAGTTCCCATCCCATCCCATTCACCATCATCACCAAATTGACCTATAATTTCACCCCTTCTTTCTACCCATTCTTCTTTTGCTTTAACATTTTTAGAATTTAATATTTTAGCGTCAAGTTTTTCTATCTTATCTAATAATTGGAAATAACCTGATTCATTCAATACACTGCTTATTTCTTCTTTGATAATTTTTCTTAGTTCGGATTTTTTCATTTTTTTATTTTTTAACCCACATTTGTTTCCCATCTTTCTTCCCATAAGATGATTTCTTGTAACCCGAGTATGGGAATATTCTGTCCTTATTAATTTGAGAATTCATTTTTGAAAATTTTGGTCCTTTTGGGTGGGAATCATCTTTAAGTCCTAGATTGATTAAGACTGTTGTTTTATTAACTTTAATAACTTCTTTTGGACCATATTCAAAATAATAATCAACATGTTGTAAAGGTTTTTCTAAATACTTTACCTTGTCTCCGGTTTTGATTTCTTCTTTCAATACCTTAGAGATTTCTTCTTTAATGATTTTTCTTAGTTCTGTTTTTTTCATTGTTATAAGTTATTTGTAGTCTTGTAAATATTTAATAAAATCTACACGTTCATCTTGACCAAATCTTTCTAAACCATCTCCACCATTGGCTGCTCCAATATAGTCTTCAATAGTGTCTATATCAACATCTACACCATGAAGAGATTTCATTGTTCTTTGTATAGATTCAAAAGTTGGGAAGTCGTAGTTGGGATTTCTATCTGTTTTTTGGAAATCTGAAAATGATTCACCTGGTGCTAATACCTTGGTGATTTCCTCTTTGATAATTTTTCTTAATTCTGATTTTTTCATTTTTTCATTTTTAATTTTTCCAGATCTCTAATAATTTTATTTATTAGATTAATAATCTCCTCATTATCGTATTTCCCAATTATTGAATTTAATTCCTCAACTTTATCCTCTATCTGATCTAGTAAGTTATAATTCCAACCACCCTGTTCCATTAAAGCGCCTTCATTTAATACGTTAGAGATTTCTTCTTTAATTATCTTACGTAGTTGTGATTTTTCCATTATTTAAATTTATAGGGTATTCTAATTATATCGTGTTCTATGAAACCAATGACAAAATTCAATAATTCTTTCTTTGCGGGTTCGATTTCTTCTTCTTTAGTGTAAGGGTTGTTTTTCCATTCCTCAAATGCTGCTTTAAGGTCATTAAGAGGTTGTTCAAGATCCATTCCTTGAGTTAGGTCGCCACGCTCATATTCTTTAAGGGAGTATTGGATTTCCTCTTTAATTATCTTTCTTAGTTCGGATTTTTTCATTTTATTTATTTTGTTGGTCTTTTACAAATTGTTCTATAGCGGGTATTACTTCTTCTTCTGATTTTACTTCCATTCCCCAACTACCCGGACCAAATAATTCACCATTTTTAGTAATTGTAATTGCTCCTACATCCCTACCTCTTCCACCTGCTAAAATTTCTATAGGAAATAAAAGATTACCACGGTGAATAGAATGGGGATAGCCTTGATCTTTTAACAATTTTAAAATTGCTCTCATATTTAATCTAACTCCTGTATTTCTACCTACTTGTGTGGCATAAAAAGGATCATCTTCTGTAGCACCTCTTATGTTATCTTCTTCACTTAATACCTTAGATACTTCCTCTTTAATTATCTTTCTTAGTTGAGATTTTTTCATTGTGTGTTTTTTTAATATCTTTATTCATCTCCCTCATATTCTTCATAGCCTTCCTCTAGATCACTTTCTATGTCCCCAAGCTTAGTTAAAGCATTAAGAAAACCATTGTTAAATCTGCCTTTTGCTTTATAAGCTACATCATATAATTTTCCTAAGTTTACAGAAGCTTCTGCTAAATCATCCGTTACTAAATCTATTAGTCTGTTTATTTCTCCATCATATTCAACTTGGATTTCTTCTTTAATTATTTTTCTTAATTCTGATTTTTTCATTTTTTCTTTTTTATTTTGTAATAGAGCTAAACCAATCAAAAAAACCGCTACCAATATCACTTCCACCGTTACGTGCATATTGTATATTATGTTTGGCCCTGTCTGTATCTTCTGGGAAGTTAATGACTTGCCCATCCTCTGTTTCTAAAGTAATACCTTCCACTTCTTTTTGCCACTCAGGAATAAATATATCTGTTACAGTCCAAACCGGTTTATCATCTTTTGTATACCAACCAGTATCATAAAATCCATCACCAATTTCAATTTGGGAAATAAGATTTTTCATAAGCTCTTTTGAAAATCCCCTAAACATTGAAGAGTTATTAACCTGATCATCATATTGTATTTCTGTTAATACCTTAGATACTTCCTCTTTAATTATCTGTTTTAATTCTGATTTCTTCATTTTATTACTTTATAAATTTACGGAGAGTTTCTTCAAAATCTTTACCTGTTGTTATTCCACCATTTTTTATAACATTGGGTCCAATCTGTTTACCATTTAAATATAGACTGTAAAATAGGTTACCATCGTTATTAATATCCTTTCCTCTAATTTCAAATTTCCCCTCAACACTATACATTCCTCCACCTTCACTTAATGTGTTGGAAATTTCTTCTTTGATGATTTGTCTTAGTTCCGATTTTTTCATTACC
>TARA_R110000822_G_scaffold76828_3_pt1 | contig 21164 bp, 24 predicted proteins | sample TARA_R110000822 | Tara Oceans TARA_R110000822 (sample SAMEA4397666) | marine metagenome | biome: Polar Biome; feature: [SRF] surface water layer (ENVO:00010504); material: water (ENVO:00002006), including particulate matter (ENVO:01000060) such as... | depth 5 m | reverse complement strand
TTTTAACTGTGTAATTGATGCACTAGCTTTTTTAAACAGTGTGTACAGCTTTCGTCCTTTGGCATTACACACCCAGCAATGCCAGTATTGTGTATTCAAGTCAACTTCCAATTTATGCTTATAGTGATTACATAAAGGACACTTAAATGCCATGTTATTACCAGATGTCTTCTTGGATCGACCTAGTACTGTTTCAAGTAAACTTAACAAACTCATATGTTAATATACGAAAATTACTTCAATTAACCAACGATTTCTGTTAGTATTTTCTTAATAGCAATATCAACCTTCACGTTACCAAAGCGCCGTGGACCTATACAATCGTTGTAATAGGCGTCGTTTGACGCTACATGGTACCGGTGATGTATATTTTCTTCTAGATAGTTGACTTGACCTTTTGTACTACCTAATATAAGAATTTCAAATCGAAAATGCAACTTTCCTAGCTTATTTATGTCCTTGTTGAGCTCAACAGAAGACCCGGTATACTCTCTCCAGTTAGAATCTTTACGCGTAACCTTGCGGCGCTTTTTACCTGCCACCTTTGTGCGACGCGTTGTTCCGAAATATTTTCGACCTATATACTTTTTACCTGATTTAATGTTTGTGATTGCATACACGAACCCAAAATATCCTTCAGGAGCTTCTTCTAGTATTTTACCCTTATGTAACCAATGACTCATTATGTATCAAATTGAACGTTAAAAACTATATCTAAGTCCGTAGGACTTTTAACAGGGGTAGCTAGCTTACTGACCGCTAATAGTTCGTGCTTATCATTATATAGTCCAATATTTGTAATGTAAGGAGTGAATTCGGATGAAGTAGCGAACCCTTGTAGTCTAGGATTATTTTTGTCCTGGTTAACACGAGCAGAAGGATTAAATGTTACATTGTACTCTTCGTCTTCTACAATGCATTGGTAATTATGTATTGTATGTTCGGTTGTTCCTTGAAACTGTAGTGTGTAATCAGCTATGAGTGCATCATAAGAACCAGATAAATCTGTTATAACCGCTATACCGTGATTATAAAACACATTGCCCACAATATCAGAATCACGGTAATATGTTTTGAGGGATAATATCTCATCCGTTGTCAGAGCTTTATTGAATAATCTGTATTGATTAATATCACCTTTAAATGGGTACACAAAATTTTCAACCCCTTTTACAAACCCAGGACTGTCCTTCACCTGTGTTTTAAATTCCAGTCCCAAGTACTTTCTTGCACCTATATATATGTCTGATGTGTCATCATATATAGCTTCGTTAGCAGAGGGGTCCACCTTTTGGGATTCTTGTAACGTACCATCCATCCACAGTTGAAGTGATCCGGTTGCAACTTGTAGTACAACATGGTGCCACGAATCATCGTTAATAGCAGACGATGTTATAGCTGAGAATGATCCTCCTCTGCCACGCAAGAATCTTAACTTTCCTTTATTAGTAGCGTCTGAGCTGTTATATATTTGCAGTTCCCATGGACAAATGTAATTCTTTTGCCTAGATGTTGTTATTACATTATGAGTGTGATCTACCAGGAGTCGATTGACTGTTCCACCGAATCGAGGTGTAGTTGGTCTCCACCCTCCTTGAAAGCTGGAGGTAACAGATTGTGATAGTGGAGCTTTTACCCAAAGTGATAAAGCAAAATCAGAATCCCATCTCCGTTCATTAGCACCTAAAATTAAAGAGTTTTCTATTCTGACTATACTGTTAGATTCAGATTCAATACTCTGTGAGCCATGTAATGATATGAACGTTTGATTATTTCTTCCCCACTCTCCACTAGTAAACTTTCCAAATGTTATGTTTGTGCCTATAGGTACAAAAGGTCCATCAGAGATGTCAATTAACCTACTGGTACTTGTTACGTATGTATACTCTACACTCGGGTTGCTTGTTTGAAACTTCCACCCGTCGTTAAAATCACATTTAAGTATATAATCACTTTTTGTAAAATTTTTAAACGATGGCGATGTCAGTGCTGCTATTTTACTATCTCGCAAGTTACCAACACCATCATCATACACTGTAGCTCTTGCACTACTCATAGTAAATGAGTGCTCCTTTAATCGCTTACCGAAAATATTTGACGGAATACTTACCACGTGTATACGGCTATTCAAATCCCTGGTCTGTTGTGATAGGTACTCTGCATCACCTGACTTCATGGTATTCTCTACATCTGTATAGTATAAATGATATATTGAATCGAAAATCTCTCGCTTGTAATAACCATTTGTGGTTAGTACTTCAAGCCCTACATTAGCACTACCTGCATCTCCAACCGACCACTCTCCACGGGAGTAGTGCCCGCTGTAACTAACAACACCGAGTGTGTTAGCTGTTTCGTCTGTAACTGTCCAAGACTTGTGTGCAATATGGGTTTTATTTAATGCAGTTGATTTTACCGGTTTGTATACAAACATTCACTCGCTCCTTAATGGTCAAGCTTTACACGTACAGTAGTTTCCCTCTCGAAATTTTTCAGTAATGGCTTGCTTAACTTTGCAACAGCGAGTAACTCATTTTGGATGTTATACAGCCCAATTGTTGTTATAAATGTCTGTGGATTTTGAATGAACGAGGTATGTAGCAATTGTCCGTTTACCCCCCCAGATGAACCAGTTCGTTGGTACGTGTGATTTGTAGAATAATTATACTGTTGGTTTTTTGCTCTAACAAAGTAGTGTGTTGATGTTACATCTTCTTCTGATCTAACAGCAAAGTATTTACCTCTGTTAATAGCATCATATAGCTTACCGTTCATTTGATCATACACATTACTTGAATCAGCTGCACCTAACGCTATACCATATGTACCTTGAGGGCCTGTTCCAGCTGCACCGGTTAATTTATCACCACCGAATGCATAGATCCCTAATTCTGGGTAAAATAGTCCCCAGTAGTGGGTGTTGCTTGACCCGTCGGTATATACACCATTTGTTTCGGATCCACTTACTATATTATATACTAGGTGACCATTAACTACATTACCATTAGATACAGAGCTATCATCAATTACTGACATCACACTTGTTGTATAATGCCCTGCTGATGCAGATAGGTGCAGTTCCCAATTACCAGCGTTTATACCTTGCTTAAATCTTGCTCTATTCATAGATAAGAAAAACATTCTATTGTGGGAATCACTCTCGGCGTCTGTAAATAAGGTGGTGTCTGTAGGATTGTCTAGTAGTATATTTCTAAACTGTGAGTATACAGCCTTTGTTGGTGTATGTGTTGCAGATGCTCCTGTCGGTCCTGCTGATCCTGATCCTTTAGAATGACCATACGCAATACTGAATTGTACTTCAGATGTTGCTAGGGATGCAATCGCGTTATATAACTCCCATTGATACACGCCTGCAGCTGAGGCAGTTTGAGCAGATGATGTGTGGAAAGCTGTTAAGCTTCCAGCATTGTTTGAAAACGCAGTTGAAGTAACTCCTTGAAGTACATTTCCAACAATTACGTCGTCGCTATTAAAGTTTGTATATGCCATGTTTTATTTCCTAATCTAGTGTCGTATCGCGATCGACTGTAACTGGTATTGACACGGATCCACCTGTGCTGACACCAGTAATTGTTAATGTGGTTGTTTGTGTTTGTGTTATTGAGTGAGCAGTTAGCTTAACAGATCTTCCTATTATAGTACCTGATAACTGATTACCTGTTGCTGGTGGCATATAAGCTCCTGAGGATGGAGATCCTCCAGCCCCTTCAAGCGCGGAAGCTGGTCCAGCATCTGATGGTATATCTAGAGCCATCTGGACAATATCTGTATTACCAAGGGTAAATGTATATCCTGACAACTCTGCTCCTATAATGTTTAATGTTTGTGGAGAAATTACTATTGTCTGATTAGGGGTTTTTAAAGTAACAGAAGATTGTGCGACTGTTATAACCGGCAATACCTGAGTGTTCTTTGGTAGCGTTACTAACTTATTTGTCAGAGCTTGAGTATCGTTTGTAAATGCTTCTAACACTGGCATCCTCTCAATTGCTTGACCATAGTAAGCTGTTCCAAGATTGTGCGATGTATCATACAGTGCATAATTAACCTCATCATCGCCTAGTGCAAATTTTGTAATGTTTAATTGACCTTCTGCCAGACGCTGTCTTCCAAGCTTGGTTAAAACGGCGTCAACTGTTACCGATGTGTTATCTAAATATCCCATGTTTATCTCCTATTGTATATATTATAAATATAAAGTTTTTATGTTTTTAACCTATCTCACGCTAATGTTTCCACCTTGACCGGTCTGTGTTCCAAATGGTCCTGAACCTACAGGGCTAGTAATTACTCTGACGGTCGGTGGTTCTGTATTGCTAGGACCGACAGGAATGGAAGGTGCTTGTACTTGTATTATGTTTGGATTAACCAATTGATACTCTGCAACTGGACCACCGTCTATTGTTTGAGTACTACCCACATTCCAGTCTGGTGATGACATCTGCGTACCTTCAATTATTAACCTCCGCAGTGCAGGGCTAGCTATGTAGTTGGGTAACACATCTATTGAGGCGGGATACAAATTAGACATAGCTTTTGAAGCTGAGCCAGTAACAGATTGGCTTACAGGGGCAGTAAATGCAGTTGGCCTGTGGTATATATTAAATGTTGGTACAAGCTTAAAATCTTCTGCGCCTGTGTATGTAGCTGATTTAGACACAAAAAGCTGTACACCAGACTCTGTTGTCTCGCCAAACACATCACGCAAATACTTGCTACCTTCATATAAGTTGAAGTAATCATTTGATCCGACACGGTGACGGGATGGTGGTGCTCCTATACCTATAGTTGCTGTATATGTTCCATATTCGGAACTGCCATACGTCTGCTGACTTGGGATATTACTCCCTGGTAACTCATGCGCGGTGCGTAAAGGTATACTGGATGTGTAATACATAGTCTCTTGCGAGGCAGATAGGGGACTGGTAAGCTTGTGACGTTCAAGTAAGTTTGGCCTAATTTCAATACCAACAATCGCGTCTGCCCTAGCAGGTAACATGTCTTCTATTTGCTTAAATAGTCCTTTGTTAAACGAGCGTAGGTAGCGTACAAATGCCATAATGCTGTTGGCCTCACTATATTTTTTGAAGTAAAGATTTGTTGTATCGCGTAGCGATGTGTACTCTTGCTTAAATTTATCGCGGGGATCTCCAATATAATCATCTAAATCAAACCCACCAAATTGCATAGATATATCTGTATCAATTTGATCGGCTGGGGATAGTACTACTGATACATCTTCAGAGTCTAGTGGATTAGAGTCAAAGGATGATATCTCAGACGATGCATTTCGCTGAAGAGTGTTAAACCGTAAAGTATTATCCTCTATTCTAATCTTGTTTGAATGTTTAGATGGTCCAGCAGTGTGTGGTACTTTAACATAATATACTTCTGATTTTGGTGAGTAAGAGTTATTTGTAAACCCTGAGAGAACTGCACCTTCACCTGTTGCGGCTGATCCGTACTTTAGGTTATTTGTGTTTGGTAATGAACTCGTTATCGTTAGTACAGAGGAGTGGTCGTATGTTTTTAAATCTGTACCTAGTGGTATTCTCAATAGAAGGTCGTTGTATGCCATTTGGACAGTATCACCTACTATAGATGTTGCAGCAAGTGTGTGTTGGTGAAATGCATCTGTACTAATATACTCGGCCCAGCCTCTAATTTCTTGCATTGATCCTGAATACGACTCAACACCTGGTGTGTAGTCTGTAGACCTATTTCCCCATACAACATCATCCACGTTACTCCAAACAAGTGAGTAGGATTCGCTGTTACCCACAACTGTACCTGATGACTGGTGTGTTATTTTACCTCCACTATGCTCAGATGCTTTTGCACACCTAATTACAAAACTCTGTGATTCAGGTGCAGTTGTGGCTCCGGCGTAAGGGTGTTCTGTGACGCCGAAGGACACATTCCACCAATCATTATCATAAATAGGTAGGTACGCGGTTGAAGACGATATTGCAGGCTGTCCATCGGATGCTGATATCTCAAATACAAATCTCCCGTACTGTGCATATGCAGAAGCAGATCCTGCTGTAATAGCTGCTGCTGTGTCCCAGTTAGCTGCAGATGCTGAATGCTCCATTCTGACTTCCCAGTTAGGACCTGTACCAGCGTGGTCACTTGAGCGCGCTATGTATTGTGTTTGCTGTTTAGCAGTATCAACACGCACTTCATACATAGATGGTGATCTATTAGATGTACCAGCTGTTGTTAGTGAGTTTACAGTTGAGTTATTAAACCCCTGCCTGAAGTTAAGGTGTTTGGTTGAAATAGCCTTGTTATCACCCATGTTTATTGCATAGGTAAACTTTTCTATTGCACGTTTGTCTTCTGTACGTGTAGCTGGAGCTCCTCCGTACTCATCTATGTTTAATATTGTTAATGGAATTCCATATGCAGCTAGAAGGGCGCGGATGCCTCTAGAGGTACCTCTTGTTTTTAATAGCAGTGGTAAATTATTTATTAAGCGCTTCCATTGCTGCTTCTCTATAATTTCGGATGAGTGCGACTCTTTTACAACATGTATTAATGTTTCACCAGACCCTGAAGCTTGATATGTACCTTCACTGTTTACACCTAGCACATAATCCCATAAGTCTGATGTACTATATCCAGGGTAAAGATTCCATCCAAGTGATGTCGCGATATCTAATAATAAGTCTTTTGAAAGACCTACATCTATAGATTCATCTCTTCTATATGACTCCTCTAACCCTTTAATATGTAAATAAAGCTCGTCGAAATGCTCTCCCATCATATCGAAGAATAATTGGTAACTACTTTGCTCACTATCGGCTCTGATGTATGCTGGTATCACATTGCGCAGTGCAGATTGGTTCTGTTGATCCCATATGGATGCAGATATTAACTGCCCATCGTACCATGCTTCACCTTGTGAGGAAGACACCGAGAACAAATTATACCCCGTACCTGTTTTGGTAGATCCAGATTTCGGCCAGGTGGCTGGTGATATAACTTCAGCTCCTTCTGATTCATAAATCGTCTCCGTAGAGTGTGATGAGTAATATAAATATTGCTCGTATGGATTAAGGTTAGTTATTAATTCGTTGTGTAACTTATCGTATTGAATCTTATTTGTAAGGTAGGATGTAGACCCTGTTACGCTAGAATCTGTTCCTACAAATCCTGATGCTACCCCAGCAGATTTTGAAACATAATACTCTATACGTGTTAACTTATACTTAAAATTTACTAATCTCTCTTTTGCAGAGCTGAAGTGTACAAAGTTTTTATATTGCCTGAAATCAGTATTTTGTTGTATAAGTCCGTCACCTCTCAATACACTACTATCTATTCTCGATTTTAGACTGCTATCGGTACCTGCTAGATCAAGTTCATTTTTAAGGAGTGTACCTTTACTTGAATTTCTACTAACATCTATCCGCAGGTTTGGTCCGCGTAACTCTAACCCATCCTCTTCAATCTCGTATGGTATATCTATATTTACAGGTATGCTGTAGGGTACAAACAACGGCCTTGTAACCTGCAGTCGCATTCCAGTGAGTAGTTCTTTTGGTGCAGGGGTAGCGAGTTTAAAAATAACTGTATCAAATGAATCCTCAGGCAATTCGCCCTCAACCTGCCTCGGGTTATACTCGTCATATATCCAGTTTGTTGATATTAGATCAACTGGTACCCCATTGGGTTTAAGTATACGTAACTGTACTGGCCAAATTTCTTCGGTTGATTCAACTCGTGAACCACCGGGGCCATCGTTTGCCCATCCGACATGAGTGTGTGTTAATGATTCACCTTCACCTTCCTTTACAATAAGTTTAATACCACTGCGTCGGTTTGGGTCTTCCTCTCCAAACGGTAACTTTAACGAGGCTCTATGTGCATCATACTCAGCTTCAGTTGCAAATTGTAAATTTGTGGATGGATTATACTCTCTGTCAGGTGAGTAAAATATTGCAGCGGTGCCCTGATATTTCCAGTACATTCCCTTGTATGGAACTGTTCTAGGTGTCTCGTCTGTGTAGAAATTTCTAAAAGAGGCATGAGAGTTATTTCTTGCTTTTACTCTAACCTCTGTGCGAGAGCGTGAAAACTCAACTATGTCTAATGCAGCGAATTGTACTATACCATCTGGATATGAGTGGGATGCATCTCTCTCTTCCTCGTCGTCCCTATAGATGTAATTTCTATGCCCACTAATCTTGATAAAATACTTACCTGATGTATAATTAAACGTGTTTGTTAATATATCGAACGTATCAACGTGTAGCATACCAGCTCTGTATACAACTCCATCGATGTTACCTAAACGCCCTTCGTGGGAAGCGATAGGGGTAGATTGGTATTGATCAAAAAGATCAATCTGGATTCTATCTAGAGAGGATGGGGCATCGAGATAGTTGTACCCCTGCGTTATTAATACCTGGTCTCTAAGGGCAGGGTCAAACAGTGGAATTGAGTACTCATCGAGCTGTATCGTGTTGTCTATTGTATTAGGATCGATACCATAATTGCTCGTAGATGTATCACTAGCCCTTGAAGTTTGATTATTGTCAAATGAATTTGGAGTGTTGTTTGCCATGGCTTAATCCTTATGCTGGTAACTTATGTGAACAACACCTAGATCAATTGGTTGGAGTGGTGTATCCAAGTTTAACTGACTCTCATCATATGATATTGTCTTTGACCAGTGACGAGTCCACTTACCTCTTCCCGCACTTCCTTTACGTACCTTAAACCCAGTTGTTATACTTACATCAAATGGACCGGGCTTCTTTTTGAACTTAAATAGTTTAGAGTTACCATAAGTTTGCTCATCTGTAAATAGTGCTGATTTTCTGCCTTCGGTCCAGTCTGTTACATTAACTTCTGATAACATAGCTCCTCCTTGGTTTCTGTATTTCACCTTGACACGGCCGTTGTCATTGAATATATCTGGGAAGGCTGCTAATGCATCTTGATGTCGATTGTGTGTACTATCTATATTCTGCCACCTATCAAAAATAGTTGTAGCTCGTTTCATGCTAACTACCGTCCCATCCACACGCAGTACTGCATTAGCTTTCTTAAATTTGCGACGCTTAGATCTACCTTTACCAAACCCATCCCAATGGAATCTAACATACACATCCCTTGGACCATATCTAGGATCTGGCCAGAAGATTGCAGAGCGGTAATTATCGCTAGCAGCATCTTCGTCAGCTACAAACTGACCTTGGAACGTGGACGAGAAATTGTCTACCTCAGAACCACCAGTGACCAATGCACTGTCATCTGAATCAATTGCTGCGTACTTTATCTCTTTACGTATCGTACCTGCATCATTTGTTGCCTCAATAGATAGGATTTTTGGTACAATAATAGCTTGGTCCATTACCACCTGTACCGTCCGAGACAGTGCGCTTAAATCCATATACCATCCGCGGTGTACCTCTTGTCCGTTTAGTTTCCAAACAATTTTATCATCTTCCACCATCACTGCCTGCGGCCTTCCATCTTCGTCTGGCTCATAGTGGCTTATAACTTTTTGTGTATAGAATAATGCTGGGTCTTGTGTAAAGAAGATGTATGTTGGGTCGAGTGTAGCTACAGCAGGCCATTTGTGTCTAACACCCCAGTCTTCTATTGACCAGTCAGTTACTTGATTGATATTTGGATCTTTACTAGGATCTGTTACACCTCCAAAGTTATATATACGGGACCAGTTTGCAGCAAATACATCTAAACTTATCGGAGGTGTGTTGGGATATGTCACTGGTCTAGGTAACAGTTCATATATTGTGGTGCTAGCTAACTCTAGGACATCACTCTCATCAAACAACGCGCTCGGTATATTTCTAGAAATAATGTTATCACCAGGAGTGTCGTGTGTTACATTATACCCATTTCTCCCGATAACTAAATTGTCTGCATTTGCCCCAAGTATCTTTAAAGATGAGTCAGGGGTGGTGGGTACTGGATCGGGGGTAAATGCATCCTCGTAATTGTCTGCATCTGCGGGTGGAGGGTTTGGATTATATGCCATCTTACTTCACCACTTTAAATAAAGTATTAGATTTATAATATCTCGTTGCTATTACGTTTAAATCACTGTAGTGATTTATTTTAAATTCTAGAGCGTAGTATCTTTCAGGGAACAATCCGTTCATATCTATATCAATATAATTTTCTGTAGTACCTGTTCTTCCAACATATGTTGCATCTTTATCGTGCTTGTAAACATACTCTCCTGTTGCATTATCTATAATAGCATACGATGATGATTGTGGCAAATGATGCCTGTATGTTGACCCTACTGAGCCAGCTTGAGATCTAGCTCCTCCTTTTATAAATGTATTAATCCAAATTCGCTCCTGTGAATTTTGTTTATACTCTGGTCGCAGTCTTGGTTGGATGTCCACTTCATGGGATACCGTAATTTTTGTGCCTTGTGTTGCAGTGAATGTATGTGAAGCATCGTCATACCTAGCTTCTAATCTAGGTGAATATATGGTATTTGTATTTCTTGAATAGTAAAACTGATCACCATAAATGGTGCTATCTGTTTCCTGCGAACCACTTCGCTTGAGGATGAATCCATTATTAGTAACTTGATTATTATGCCAGGCATGAACCATGTCGGTCACGTTAACTTCAATATCACCTTGCACATTATTAAATGCTTGTGTGATAGATTCTGATGCGGCTGAGCCGGAGAAGAACCTACCTCCAAGGACTCCCGTCCATTGTGTAGCTGGTACGGTACCATCTCTATACTGCCAGCTGACACCATCGCTTGTTAGCGGGAGATGTGTTGACTTACCTGAACCTTTTGTCCATGACTCTCGTATTGGATGTATCACCACTTGATATTCTGTTTGCGTGTCTTTTTCTTCAGATATAAACAATTTAAGCCACCACTGTAATCCGCCAGCTGAAGAAGCAGTGGTTATACCATTCGCAGCTAGGGAAGCAGATACAGTGGTAGTATCAAAATGTACCACAGGTCTTGTTACGGCTAAGTCACCAAATGAGCTAGACACAAATTTACTTAATTGTAGTATGCCATCGTTACCAGTGTTTGCACTTTGTGATGATTGGTACAAGGTTGAGTCTTTGGATGAAAAAATTGTTTTTATCATATCTGTCCTAGTATGTTACTACCTTACCTTTAATGTCTGTTGCAGGGTATTTAATTTCAAATACTGATGGGTCTAATGATGGGTATATAACATCTTGATATGTACCACTCCCGATATTGTACCTATGCTCAGAGTAATCACCATTAAATAAATTACTCACGTCCACTTGTGTGACGGATTGTACACCTGACACATTTGCTAGACATAAGTATATATCTGTTTTATATATTGCACTTGCAAAGCTTAGGTTATCTATAGAATACTTTTTCTGCAGGGCTGTTATGCATCTATACAATACAGCGTTTGAATTATTACCTGGTAGTACTGTTATTGCAAAATCAATCCCTATGTTAACAATATATCCATCTTTTATATTTATTGCGTCTGTGAGCATTCTATATTGAGATAAATATGTTCTTAAATTTTCTTTTGCAGCTGGTACGAGTCGTGTTAATTGTTTGTTACTATTATATGTTAATACATATAAATTTACTGCTAATGGATTTGAGGTTGATACACCATCGGGAGACATTTGCTCATCAGATGCTATATATGCTTTTGCTACTGTGCCAAATTTTGATGGCATGCTCAATGTTCGTATTATATAATCTTCACGCGTTACCATTCTATTTTGTGTAGCATAAAAGCCTAAAGCATTTTGACGCACACTCTCAAGATCTTCTACGCCCTGACCACCGGTAGCGGCTTCTTCGTTAAGCACAGTTATTGAGTCTTTTACCGTTGTTCGTGTACCTTTGACTAATGTTTTTGTACGATCAAATACAACTGTGTTACTGTCTATATTTTTTATAGTACCAGACGCCACATTAGCCTCGAGACCGTAACCTGCAGTATAATTTACTGTTAATGTGGTATTTGATGGTGCTTGACCATATGTGTCTGTGTATAGGAAGTTAGACGGGTCAAATGATTTATCTAAATTAGATATTCCACCGGGTAATGATGATCCAACATTCTCAGGATTTGGTATTATCACTTCATCAGTATTACCTGAAATACCTGATCCAAATCGCAATTCTACTTTATTATCAGGTGTTATCCTGGTTATGAATCGTCGATTTACTGTCTTTAGTCTCAGTATGTATGGTGAATCTTTAACTCCTAATGCTCTGGTTGGATCATTTGCTGTATCGTTAATAGATTCATCAAACACTGTTGATTGTGCGAGAAATGGAACTTCTACCCATGACATACCATCTGAATCTGTTACTGAATCAATGCTTTGTATTTTCGGATCATTAACAGTAAATGTCGGGTACTCGCGGACAGCACCGACAGCGATTGTTGTAAGTTTGCTCGCTCCACTTAATGCATCAACACTCTTTGTAAACAAGTAGAACTCTGGAGTACCTGTATCGACATCTGTTGAGTAAGTTATTATATCTGTTGGATCAAGTGAGCTCGAAAAATTAAAATCAACCGCCTTGATTGTTTTAAATTTAGTACCTGTTACTGTTGAAACTACCATTCCCGTCTCCACCCTTGGAGCATAATCAAAATTAGGCCTTACAGCTTCACCTGAACCTATTGATGGTACAAGGCAGTATACTTGCATCTTTACGGTAGCTGGTGAAGCTACCCTAGGCTTATATCCAAATGCTTGAGCTATAGAGTATATATTCTTCTTTTCAGTCGCCCGCAGCAGCATTGTCTCTTTCATTGCATAATCTGTATAATACGATAACACATCGCCCACATACGCAGCCATCTCTATAAACATTGTTGATGGAGAAGCTTCTGTAAAATCCTTTACAGTTGATGGAAAGTAATTTTTTGCATACTCCAGTAAGTTGCTCTTTATTCCAGAAAAATCTTTGTGAGTATATCTTACATCCCGTACATTATTTGATTCATTGTATGCCATTATATATCCACCGCTAGTTTTAAAGTATCATCTGCTGGCCATCCTTGAACAGAGTAGAACACTTCTATTAATATTGTATTTTTATCTGTTTGAGATGTTACATCTACATCGAGTATTGTTACATAAGGTAACCACAATCTCACAGCTTCTTTAATAGAATCGCGAACTACTACCACTAACTGATCATCGTACATCTGTTCAAATAGCAGATGGTATAAATTACTACCAAACTCAGGTTGCATTACACGCTCACCTTTTATAGTTAGTATAAGGTTTCGTATGTTGTCCTTAATTTGTGTGGCTGTGGTGTAGTTTGACTTCCATGCACCTACATTTAATGGAAATCCCACACCTATAGGTATATTAGGATTAATATCATTTGGGTATATTTTAGGTACCAATCTTGCCATTGTTACTTTTTAAACTTTTGTACTAATTTACTATAATCCCGTGTTAATGCTTTTGTTATAGAAGGATCTATCTGATCTGCAGAAACTACCCTTCCACTATGTCCTTCAAATGTGGATGGTGAGCTAGCGTGACCTCCTTGCATTGATGTAAACCCAGCTCTAGCATCTGCTGCACTAAATGCTTGTGCTGTTGGGTATTCCTCTGTCTCTGTTTGTGATAGAGCTTCTTGTAATGTTAATTTACCTGAACTCACTTCAACCTTCTCTGTTATTAGTTTTTTTACTTCACGTTGTACTTCTTCCTGTACAATCTTTCTAATTACAGCTGCTAGTTTGTTTATCTTCATGTTGTTACTCTCCATACCTTTGGTATATATAATAAATATACAGTTATGTTATTTTTGCTTTAATGCGCCTAACTTTGTTTTAATATCCATCAGTGATGACTCTATAGTTATAGAATTTGAGAACGAAGATGCATAGCGCGGAGCTTGTACACTTAGCCCTGAAGGGCCAACAGGTGTGGGAAATACTTGCTGAGAGCTAGCTAGTGCCTGGGCTTTAACCTCGGCTGTTAGCTTTTTAACTTGCTCTACTAACGCCTCTAATGTATCTAACACTACATCAACATCATGGGCCCAAAGCTGTGTGCACAGGGCTATGGTTTTCTTAGATGATAATATAATATCAGCTGATCGAGATCCTATAACAACCCTGTCACTGTATATTATCACTTGTCCTGAGCCGAACTTGTCTCGTGTAGGTTGTAGTCCTGCAGGCATATCAGCTTGTAATGGTATCTCTAGATATTGATCTGTAGTCAGCCATATGCCAGCTGCATCTGTTTCAAAGTCTTCCGTTGGCAGGTACCCGTTCCGTAATATTGTTATTGGTGATGTAGAGTTTGTTGAGCTAATCCATGGTGCTGTTGTGTTAGGATTAGCTCCTGTAAATCTTAAGCTTTGTCCAAACCGACCTTGCATTATGACATCCCCTTCATATAGATCTACCGACCTAGCAGATCGTGGTAAAGATACAAAAGTTTCACCTGTGTAAGGCACACTGGTATCTCCGTCTCTAAGTGTAAGATTATGTGCAATAGGTAAGTGATTCACCATACCGTGGTCGGATGCGATTCCTGTATAGTACCACTCATCTCTCTGGCTGTCTCTAATGCAGTGTATTTTTTCATTAGGTAATGGTATTGTGAACATGTGAGGGTTCATAGGTGAAACAACAGCTCGTTTTAAGCTTCCTTGATCTGTACGTATTGTTGCAATGACAACACCTGTACCACTTGTACTGCCGTTACTACCTGGCATTACTTTTACTACGCTAGCTATAGCATGGTCTGTATCTGTAAAAGATGCTTTACGTTGTTGTGAAGACTGTGCACCAACACTAATGGTAGGAAAGTCTGGTGAGTCTGAATATTTTGACATTACTTTGAAACTCCGACGCGACCTACCTCAGCTATAAGCTGTTCTTTTTCTGCATCTGTTAAAACAAGCCCTCCATCACCACCACTGGTACGTAGATATGCTTTTTGAACAATAGCTGCCATCTTAATTAACGCCTCATCATTCTTCACAGCTATTTCCATATAGTCCTTGATTAGTGGTACAATTATAATAGCATCCCCTATGTTTTTAATCATAGGCTTCAGCTCTGTTATAAGTATCTGTATTTGAGCTTCTTTGCGTGTTGAGTTTGTGTATATGTCTTTTAATAAACTCTCAAAAGTCTTACCCTCAAATATTTCGTCTGTTTTTTCTTCGCTCATATTGTTCTCCGTATATAAATATACAGAAATAAAAAAGCGCCTGGTATTAGCAGGCGCTTTCTCAACTGTATGTATATCTAATTATTTTTTGTCAAAAAACGATATGATAAATACTAAAACAACTAACCCTACAAATCCACTCTGTCCAAGTGCATTAATTAAGTTTGTTAAATTAGTAACTACGTCCATTCCTAAAACTGTACCACCTGTTAAGACGGTCCAAAGGATCGATACTGGAAGTACTGCTATCAAAATTGCTAGTAGTCCACCGAAAAATCCTGTTATGTATTTCATTACTGAATCCATTTTTTTCTCCATATTCTAATTATGTTTTGGCAATATTGCCATGAGAGCGTTGCGCGTATTATAGCTCTCATTTATAAATGTAACCTTTACCTTTATTATTGTATAACCATTTTTATTTTTAATACATATCTAACTGGATAAATTGTCCCGATAGATAATCCATAATCTTTTGTACTCTGACTTTAGTATATTTACCACACGTGTAATATACTGTGTCTTAACATTAACCATTTCACGCACCATTATATAAAGTGCTTTTTTATTATATGTTTCTATATTCTCACAATTTTTAAATATCTCAAGTACTGCGTACGCAATTGGAATATCACGCTTATATTTTATAACAGTTTCTATATTATTTTCAACATGCTCTATAAATAAATGATAAAAGTCCTGTACCTCTGAGCGCTGCTCAAGGCGGATTTGTTCATTAACAATATTACGCTGATTATCGATTTCAAGTACAGCTGCTTTTCCTTTCTTACGATTGTAATGCTTGTAGTTATTTTGAATCAAGTAATTTTTTGCTACTATACTAAAGTACGAAAAAGCTTTACCTTTACCTTGTGTATATTTTGGCAACTTCTCTAATAAGAATGCAATAACTTCATGCTGCACATCTTTTGTTGCTGCATCAAAATGGTAAAACTTAAACCTATGAATTAAATTTTCAGCCATTTTAAACAACGGCTTGTGTATAAACTCATTATATACTTTGTTACGTAGAATGCGATCCTCTTCACTATTGTATGCTATAATTGCATCCTCTGTATCTTGCGTAAAATACAGTTTGTTCTTTCTAGGTCGACCTCTCTTGGGACGTGTGTCCATGCTAGCACTAAGTTCAGCTTGAACTCTCTTTGTTTCTAGACTGATGTAAAATAAATCAACTGGGCTACTTTTCACTTTGCTTCTCCTCTATATATTTCTCACGTAGCATATCTACCTCTTGCTTCAAACTCTTAAATACTTGACCTGTTTCATCTTCTGATTCAAATAGTCCTCGACTATCTATAATCTTCATGTCTGTGTAGGCTTTCTCGATGGTAGTTAATACATCTACAAGTGATGACGATACATTAGATAGCTCATCATCTAACCGCTCAACCTTGTGTAGAAGATTAAAAATTATGTATGTTGGTAGTAGTAGTAATATAACAGCTACCGTTAATAATACCCATTCCACTATTCTGCTTCTCCAAATAAATCCTTAAATAGATCTTTTGCAGAATCATTCGCTCCGCTAACTGTTTTACTATTATATGCTTTACGCGAGGCTTTCTTTGATTCCTTTACTGATGTTGCAGAACTGCCCTTCCACGTCTCATACTCAACCTGTGATGCCATATGATCTGCGTGGTGCAGTATGATAGGTAGATTAATTCGTAATCTTGATTCGGGTCTGAATGCTATGAAGTAAGGTTTATTGGAATCATCATAAAGTCCATCATGCAGCTTAATCCCCATCATCTCGTTCTGGGTAAATTTAATTCCGAACTCTTGTAATAGTAGTAGCGATCTATCTGGTACAGACATGAAAGGTATATCTGGATTGATCTCATATATTTTACCTTGATTCTTTCTATGCCACTCAGAAGGGTTAGGCTTGTACATCTCAAGCTCCTGTGTACCAACCTTACCTAAGTCGTGATTGAGTGCAGCGAAGATTAATTCCTCCCTCGTGTACCCATCACACTCTGATCCTAACCTTTTCCACATCTCGTAATTTTCGCTAGCGAATTGAACCACTCTGTTAATATGATCTACATACCCTCCAGCAAAGCAGTTATGGTAGTGCTCAAAGCTTGACGCAGGCATTACCATCATTCTGTCTTGAAAGAATGTGTACATTTCATTTAATTTTTCTCTACGTTCACCATCGAATTCTTTATCGATAATACCCATTAATGCTAACCAGTTGTCAGCCACTTGTTGTTCATCTAAGTGCATATGCTATTTCTTTTATCCTAGTAATTGTTTCTTGTTGAATATTGATGACGCATTGTAGTATTGTTCAAGTGTATCTAACTTGTCTCTACCATCGGTCAACTTCTCTAATGCTTTCATAGCTTCCTGTAAGAAGTGTCCAGATGTGTGCTCACCAATTGCTGCTGCTTTTGTAAAACACATGTCCATTGTTAGCAGTGCTTCGTTAATATCTGCTTCACACTCACTTTTAAGTGCTTTAAATAATCTTTCTTTATGGGTCATTTATTATATCCTACAATTTGTTATATTACAATATAAGAACATATAAACGATAAACCAACTATTTAATGAGTTTTTGGTGCCGCTTGATTTCTGAGTTGATTTTCTTAATATCTTTTTTAAACCTAGCAGCTTTGAGCTTCTTTTTTAGCTTACCAATCTCAGCAAAGGCATCCATTTTAATCTGCTGTCTCTGCTTTTTTGATAACTTTGGTTTGCTAACCTTAGGTTTAATAATGGAAGATTTCATAGTGCCTTTCAACCCGGGTTGTTCCTTACCTCTATGGTACACGTTACCATCCTTGTCAACATACTCTTTCATAAATGCCCAACCTCTAGGCTTACCGGAAGGCTTATACCCTGTGTTTGCTTCAAACGGAAATTCCTTCTCGTATTGCTCTGAAACACATACACTGCATGTTGTTGCAACAGCTTCTTCACCTACAGGTTTCATTGAGCCGCACACTCTGCACTCCATATGTAAAATACCATTTACTACCTCAGTATGGTACTTTATCGAATCTTTTTTTGCTTTCATATAAATATATATATACGTTAAAAATTAAAATGCACTTATCAGTTATTTAATCACCTGTAGTATTCATGTTAAATATAAAGCTGTATATCTTTATACCTTCATGCGTTTTCACTCGATGCTCATACGTGCAACTGTTTGCTTTAAGTACCCTGTCTTTAAACTTGGTCAACGCACTTAGGTTAGATGAGCTTATTGCTATATACCCGTCTATTATATCTACAGTGGTAACTGGATCCTTCGTATACATTCCTTGTGGATGTAAACGCTTACCATCAGCTACCTTATAGATATATCCATCCACCGTTTCATCTGATAGTGTAGATAACCAACTATAAAACTTGTCTGGCTCTTCGTACAACCCTCGGTCGGCTGGTTGTAACATATCCCAAAGCATATTAGGGTCTGTGTCTGTAAATGATCTTACCATCTCATCCAGTCGTCTAAGATCAGGTGGGGTTAATGTATGTATGTAGTTTGTTAAGAACTCTTTTGTAGACTGAGAAGATTGATCAGGTTGATCAGGTTGATCAGCTCTCACCGCTCTAGATACACCATCTAGCATACTTCTGATAGATGATGCGTCGAATCCCTCACTAAAGGTTTTATACTCTTCTGGGGTATAAATAAACAGGTTCAGTCTTGAGTTTCCAGAGAGTAGGTCACTAGCTCCTAGCTTATATGTATGTGTTTCTTCTTTCACTTTCATCCCCATATTGTTTATTGTTCGATTATAAATATCTACTTACCTCCTAAAATACTATTATTACTAAAATTAATCAGGGATACTACAATCTTAAAATTTGATTTTTTAATTCTTGTCTCTTGTTCATAGTATCCCTAAATAATCTATTATATTTTATATTAATAATTAGTTAATTTTTTATATTACTTTTATTAACATTTATACTAATATTATATAATATACTTAATATAATAAAGAAAATGCGAGAAGGCAACTTTCTTTACAAGTATTTTGCAGAATCTTTAATTCCCGCATGTTGATTAGATCTACCTAACCTCACTCCCACCTTATGAGCATGCTGCGCATCCTTCAGAGTATCCCTGAGCATACTAGCTTCTGAAAAGGTTAGTTCGTGATACTTGTCACCGATAAAGATCTTACCTATTACTGGTGACGTGGCATCCCCATCTGGGCGCCTCCCCCAATCATGCTCAAACCTAATCGAGCCCCATACCTTACCATGACGACCCGGGTTAAACGGCTTGTGCTGGTTATGGATTGTTTTCTGAATCTCCGGTCTAAAGGAGTACTTTTGCTTCCTATTGTAAGCCATTTGAATTTAGCAGTTAAGCTGCAAGCTATTAGTTATAAGTGTTTTTAAAAATTAATCATATCACGGAGAGTAGCACACTTCTCATACTCCTCTCGTTCCACGTAGTGCTCTATCATCTTATTAAGGATAGAACGCTGCTTCTTTTTAACACCTGGTACATGCATCTCTATACCATCATCCAGGATGCTTTTATATAAATCATCTATAAGCGAGCTAATCAAATTATTTGTTAACACCTCTAGCTCGTCTAACGTTATCTTTCGCCCGTTTATATACATATTACTTAGATGTAGATTCGCTAAACAGCTTATCAACAGTAGCGTGCTCGTGACGATTAATGTACTTAGCATCTTGGTGCCAGTATTTATAATCAGGAGTGCCAAACCCTACCATGCCCTGCTCAAGTACAGGTACAAGCCCTAGACCAAGGTCGCAAAGCTCTTCATAGATCTCATGCATTCTCCAGTTCTCAGCATTCTCTAGGTCTCTTTCAAAATCATCCTGAACATCTCTGATAGTGAATCCACTACCGTACCCGGTCACTGTAACAGCTCTTGATAACGTGTCTAACTCTTGATTATCTATGTCATTAGAATCATACTCATGATCCATGAAATCCATTCCGCTCTGATCTTCCTCTAGGTCATTAATAAACAGCTCTTCTGCTTTTGCATATGACCACTTCCATACCTCTGCGATATTTGATTTCATCTCGTCTGATATCGCTTCATTGTGAGCGTACATCTCCTTCGAGTGAGGTTTAGTAATTTCGATTCCGTACTTGTACTGTGGGGTTTTTTTAGCTCTTGCCATTGTGTGTTAATTATTTAATTGTTATTTTTTAATCTTTCTATCTTATATATATAAGATACGAACGAATTTATAAGGAGACAACTATTTACATAGTTATTTTACTAATTATTATTTTCTATTAAAGCTGTATGTCGACACCTCCTCCTATAACCATACCCCATACATGAACATTCTAATGATCCGGAAGTGCTCATCTTAACCTCATAAAAGGTATTACCTTTAGAGCTCTTTACCTTATATACTTTATTGCTCACAACATCCGATCTTTTAGCTTTATAAGGGTGGAACTCAATGTCTTTCAGATCAGGGGTAGCTTCATGATCATGTAGCTTGTGCCACCCGGGCATAATATATCTTGCTCCGAGAAGCTCCATAGTGAAGGGATGTATCACACCGCCATGCACCTGATACACTTCACCCACTTTGCTAACTATCACACTGCTCATGTTACTTGTTTTTAGTATTATACTTGTCTGCAATTGCCTTGGCTAGGACTTTCTGTCCGTGGTAATGTGCCCACTGTAGAGGAGTGAAGCTCCTCATGTTCTGATAATCTACTTCTGGATTCATTTGATCGACTTTAAAGACACCATCTCGTCGAACGATATCGAAGCCCCAATCGGTGAGTTCGGTGTTAGGACACAATTCTCCATTCTTAGTGTCTGAACCATAAGCGTGCCCATATTGAATGCTACGCAATTTACTCTCTTACAAGAAAGTATTTTATACTCTGCATAATTTCGTCCCGTGCCTGAACATACACCTTTTTTACATGTCGGTGTTTTAAACCCTCT